>Ga0180217_1000048_pt1 | contig 256927 bp, 125 predicted proteins | sample eDN3rd37CBELigOP_FD_128521 | JGI IMG/M metagenome (GOLD analysis project Ga0180217, IMG submission 128521) | Enriched Organic Plus compost microbial communities from Emeryville, California, USA - eDNA 3rd pass 37_C BE-Lig OP (version 2) (version 2) ... | reverse complement strand
TTCGTGGTGTCTTTGGGTAGTTCCAATTTGGTCTCGTGTGACATTGCCATAATTTTGGATCGCCCATCCGTGTCTGCTTCCTCTATTGTTGCCACCACTGGGGCCTCCTTGAGTATGTTGCACTTTCTGCAGAAAGTGAAACGGTATTGTCGGGATTTTTTTACTTCATGAGCTCTTCAAGCTGCTCTTTGTGCTATATAGAGAATCTATCGTCAGGGCGTGAGCGATATCAACAACTCATAACAAACCATGCCTAGTGCGTCGTAAAGGTTACAATACATACTAGATTTTCTCTATGCTCTACTATATTATATCGAAAGGAGGAAGTTCTTAGTTTGGTTCAGTTTGGAGTATAGTAGCAAACTATGACACGCTTCACCACTTGGTCCACCAAGCATTAAAGACCGAGCAACTTCTTGGCCTCAGCGACTGCCATTCTATCCTCTGTTGTCACTTGCGATGCATCGGTGAGGTTAGCTAGATGGCTCAGCCATCGATTGCCTTCGTCCTGCTGACCATTATTGATCATGGCTCGGCCAAGATAGAGCAGATTCAGTGGCCATTGCGGGCGAAGCTGCTGGGCCTTCTCCAGACTCTGCTGGGCTTCAGCCATGGTGCATTCAGGCAGCGCACCGTAAATTGCGGCAGCAGCCGTACGTTGCCACCAAGATAAGGAGGCGATTTCGAACTGAAAACGACCCAACATGTGGTGCAACGTTGGATCTTCGCTATTCAGCGCAATCGCGGCTTTCGTGTGCTCGAGGAAGATTTTTGAGTTTTCAATGCGGGTCTTCCGATCGGTGACCTGTCCGACCTTGTCCGCCATAATTGCAACCCATTTGTGAGCGGACGATGAGGGCTTGATTTCGAGGGACAAATAAGCAAATCGTAGACCTAGGCGTGACCAGAAGAGTTCATCAGCGACCTCGATGTCGAAGTTAATGAGAGACTGGTATGCACGAGTCAATTCATGACGGGCAGCCGCGAGGCGATCGCGATACCGATGGGGATCAGGTTCATCTGTGTTACCCTCTTTGGCTAGATTGGTGATTTGCTGCAGCTCCTGGACGCTTACATAGCATGCACGAGCGCACATCCAGAGTATCGTCGAGCTCGCGTCTATATCCTCGTGTGTTGCCTCTCGAGCAACAACCGCCGATGGTGAAAATCTCGGCAGCAGTTCAAGCAATCTAACGCCATCCGATGCTTGAGCAAGATCGAAGGATTCGAATTGAGCTCGCAGCCTCTGGGTCTCTGACTGGGCCTTTCTTACTTGTTGTTGTTGATCTGGTGAAGTAGCAACGGATGGGGCATCACGCGCCGAAGCGGCGTGGAGCTGTGATGTACAGGCAGAATCTAAAGACGATTGTGCTTCGGCTTTTGATTCTGCCTTCACTTCATCTACTGTGAGCTCCATTTGCGTTGGAGCTAGCTCCATGAGCTCTTGATTCGAGGGAGCACTTCTTGGCACAGCTACTACTTCCTTTTCTTCCTCTTCAACAACGTCTGCCGAGGTGGACAAACGCATTGCGGCAGTTGAAGAAGCCTTGAGATCCTCGGTCAGAGCTCCAGTTTCTTCCTCTATCGTTGATTCCTCAGCGACGGCATGCGGCTCAATTGCGTCTATTAACCCGATTGGCGGTTCATCATCGACGTCAATGCCCTTTAGTAGCTCACTAAAGTATTGCGCCTCAACCGCAGGATCGAGGTCTTGCTCCTCGTCCTCCTCCGCTGCTTCTCCGGGCGTCTGGAGATAGGCAGCAGTCTCAAGACGTGCTTCGAGACGTTCACGGGCAGGAGTAGCGAGAGCGGATACCTTCGCCACAAACGACTCGGGGAGAACACCGCGATCCACCACCTCGGAGATGCCAGTGTAGTCAAACTGCCCGCTTCGATGCTTGCGTTGTGCCAGGAGCTCTGCCACAGCCGCCAAAAGCTGACGATGACCTGCCCTGTGATGTCGTCTACGGAAGCGTGGAGTTTTCGAAGGTGTTTTTGTTGGTGAGCGGAATGGGACGCTACGACGCAGTGCTGCTCGCCTCTCAGCTAGGACGACCTCTTCTTCGATGAGGCTGCGAGTCTCAACTTCAGCATTCGCCGGATGACTACTTGTGAGGCTCGCTGAATCATCCGTGACTTGGGCTTGACTTACATCCGACGCTGAAGGCGAAGGTGCTTGACTATCATCCTGAGGACACCCAACAAGGGTCGTATCATCGCCTCCCGTGCCCATGATGGGTTGGTTAGTCGTTAGTTCCTGTGAATCGTCCTTCGAGTCCTCTTTCAAAGATGTCGAGAACGCAGTGGCACAAACCAGGTAGATGGACAAGCATATGAGGATGTAGACTAGTGTAACCTCTCCTAGACGGCTGTGGTGATCAGCATAGTGTAGAAACGCTTTGCAAGCGCCAAAGCGGGTATCAAGAGCTGAGATGTTACCACCTGGATACAGTGCTCGCAGACCTAGTCTCATAACCTCATCATGACTAATCCCTTTCGTCACGTGATGTACAAACTCGGCGGACGCTGTAATCGTGCATAGCGCTGCCCCCTGCGACATGGTCCATGCATAGTCTCCAAACTCAGCCAAAAGATCGCGCACATCTTGTAAGGTCATGATGTCGTGCTCTCGACCTGGGTTCGATTTAGGAGCCCTCGTGATGGAATCAACCTGCGAAGCAGGACCCGTTCCATCATCCGAGGGTATCACTGAGGAAGAAGGCGAGGCTGGTGGCGAGTCCTCATCGAGCGGGACATGCAAGCCAAAATAAGAAGCGAGGCGTTCGGGAAGCAGATGAAAGTAACCCATTCGGTTTCGGTCCCCGACGGGTACCTCATGAATCGAGCTTTGTGGGTGTGGCTTATCGCCGGACTGAGTGCCGAAGTGTAACACGCCCATGGTTGAGTGCCCAGCAGCATCGGACACAGATCCCGAGACAGAGACGCCACTCAGCTCGTTACGGTAATCTTCACTAACTGGCGCGTGCTTACTAATTCGTGATGGAACACTTCTGGCGGCAACGAACGAACTCTCCTGAGACGTCAGATGCTGAAGAAACGAAGGAGAGACTTGACACATAAGTGGAGAGGAAGGTAGTAACATGAACTGCATAACAAGTATACTCACACCGATGCTGACCAGCAGAGGTGTGATCCATCGAGAGAATCTGGTGCGCCGCTCTCCACCATCGCGGGATAGATCCGCGGGGACAACGGCGACACGAGCTGGCGCTGTGGGCATGTTTTAGTCTGCGTCGCGAGCCTGGGCGCTGAGTTCGTCGTTCGCGCGAATCGCGTGCAGTGTGTGAAACTATCCGTTTGAAGGTGAGTATAAGATTAAGAAGTCCGGTAGTGAGTGATGTGGAAGGCACCATAACCAGAATAAAAGTGGTTTACAGTCAATAGGCTATCATTTGAAGTCATTTGCAGGCTGATACTCCAGACCGTACGCAGGATATCCCAGACCCAGTTTTCATGATCCAAGCCATTTTGAGTATATTCCGAATACGTGCATACGCGCGAGGTGGCTCTTCGTATGTGGTCGATATAACATCGCTGGTTTATGCACACACCATCCAACTGGTTTACATTCCGCCTATCCACACCTCGCCCCTCCACGGGGAGTATCCCAACCATCAGCCAGTCTGAGAACACCTGCTTGAACGCTCTGCAGGACGGATATGCAGAGTGTCGGGATAGGCTACTGCGATTATCGATGTGCCCAGAGCTGACTGTGCATATGCGCTGGTGGATTGTTCTACGCCGCACCGTCGCGATGAGGAAGGCGTGGAAAAAACCCGCCGCAGGGTGTAAAAGTGCGCTACGGAGTGATTGGAAAGATGATGAAAATGGAGTGTCTTCCCACTGCAAAGTCCGTGCAAAGTGTTGCATGTAATGCATACCCTGGTGCTAACTCGTTTGCACCAGACATTAGTCTTGCAAGCGCGCCACGCTAACAAGAAATATGCGAAAAAACCCCCCAAACCTATCCCACAGTTTCACTCTAGCTGCTCGCCCCCCCTTCGGGAGCCATTGGAGAGATCCTGAGAAGCGCGCGACAGTAGAAAGATCAGCATATTACAAAACAGGATGGATGCAATGACGGACAGGACCACGGCGGCCACCACGAAGCCGACGGTGATCACGTCGGAGATGCTCGACAGCATGGCGAACATCGACAAGTCGGTTGGGGTGACAGAGCACAAGAACGCAAAGTACGACTTGGGTAACCTCATGGTATACGTAGCAGACGATTATGATTTCTCTAAGTTGGACAACGACACACTAGATGAGCTTGCACGAGTCAATACCCAGCATCTCATTGCACGCATCTTCAATCTCGAGACCAAGGTCAGCGAGGATGGCCGTCACGCAATCCTCCCCGAGCCCACCACACGACTACCACGCATGCGCCCCATCCCAGAGCCAAAGCCCATGACTACTTGGGAGAAATTTGCTGCGCGTAAGGGCATCAAGAAGAAGAAGAAGGCTCTCATGGTTGTGGATGAGCAGACTGGCGAGTACCGCCGACGCTTCGGTTACAAGAAGGCCAACAATATCGAAGATCAGTGGGCCATTGAGCACAAGGAGGGTCAGGACGACTCCGTCGACCCATGGACCGCGGAGCGCATCAAGAAGAAGGCGCGTGTCGAGAAGAACCAACGACAGCAGCGCAGGAACATGCTCCGAGCGCAGCAGGCCAACCCACGCAACCTCCCTGGTACGATCGATCTCGCCAGTGCGGTGGGCAAAAAACGACTCAAGCGCAATGCAATCAAGGCTGGTAAGACTGCTGAACAAAAGAGCCACCTCGAAATTGCGCTGGCCACTGCACAGCGATCCACTGCCTCGATGGGCAAGTTCGATCAGCTCCGCAAGGGTGAACCTCTTCTCAAGGCTCCCAAGGCACCTCGAAGAGATGCCGAATTACAGAATCCAGATGTCGAGCGCAAGCAGCACCAGAGCATTCTCAAGAAGGTGCTCGGCCGTGCCAAGGAGAAGGACTCCTTCGTCGTCGAGCGCGCTATGGCCTCGATCGGTGCTGGTCACATCCGTCACAAGGAGCTTGACACTGCTCGGGCTGCTCAAAAGATCGGGCGCAAGGTTGCCAGGGAACTTAAGGAAGCAACCGGTGGCAAGAAGTCGGGAAGCAAGGGTAAGTCTGGTAAGAAGGGTAAGAAGGGTAAGAAATAAGACGAGACTCAATCACTTCGTTGTCAGACTGCATTGGCGGTTCATAAAGGTTATTCTGAAAGCTAAGCCCTGTCTCTCTCATAATGTGGAATATGACTAAACTAGTGTATATGAGTTGTTTATTTATTTGTTACGCTCATATTAACAAACAAGGATCCCTCTTACTCGTCGTCGTCGGTATCCTCGAAATCGATGTCGGTGTCCGTGCTTTCCGATTCGGAAACATTCGTATCCGATGTCTCATTGCCGTCCTCAGGCGATGTGCTGTCAGGGTGCTTCTTGAATGGACTGAGCTTGTAACCGTCCTTAGCATCGATTTCCTCGGCAAGTCTTGCAATGTCAGGTCGGTCACGCTTCAAGTTGTAGAGCCATCGGCGTGCCATGCTCTTGTTGTGGCGGCGCATGTGTCGCCAAACTGGGACGAAATTCTCTCGGTTTGTAAAGTTCTGGGTGTACGCAATGGTGTCATCAATGTTGATGACGGCATGCCACCAACCAGAAGGAACAAGAATTGTTTCACCAGGATACTGAATAAACTCCATCATGCCATAGCCGTCCTCCAGCTCGTTCCAGCGACGACGACGCCATGTACCATCACCGCGCTTCTCGTCCTTAATACACATACCAAACGAGGGATCGGCAGTGACCTCGGGCCAGAAATGAGGTTCGTTAGGTGTGCTTGCTACCGCCTTGTGCTTCTCGTAGGCAGAGAAGTATTCGTCAGCGGCCTCGCAAGCGGCTTCGATATCTTCTTGCTCGACACGAGCCTCCTTCAGGATTCTCTCAACCTCTGCTTGGTTGCCCGCGCTGCGTGCCTTAGCGAGTTCACGAAGGCGGTACTCACGCTTCTTCTCACGACCTCGAATCCATCGGCGCAGGCGAGGCATCAAGTGAGTGAAGAAGTAGATGGCCTGAGGGTTACCGCGATCTCGACGGAGGTCCTCCTCCTCCGGGGTCATGACAATGTGACCCTTTGCTATCGCCAAGGGGATTCCAGGACGGAAGAGGACCCAGCGCTTGCGTCCAGTCACAGACATATTCCACGCGGAAGTGCTGCGGGGATCAAGGTGCATGCGCGTACCAGAGCGCTTGGGGCCTATTAGCAACCAGTTGTAAGGAGGAATGTGATCCTCAGGCATAGAAGCGAGCAGCAAGTCGTGAGCGAAGTGAGGGGGCACGCGGTAAAGAGACAGGATCTGCTTCGAAACGGGGCAACGCTGAATCGAATCCTCGAAGAGATACAATGGCGAGTCGTCCTTGTTGGTCTCAAGATACTGCAAGAATACCTTGAGCTTTGCTCGTAGCACAGTCCCATCATCGTGGTCACCGAGGCGGAACATGCAATCCTTAAACTTGCTGGTCTTGAGGTAGTCAATAGTCCAGAAGTGTGCGGGATACTTGGCATTCTCGGGTGTCTTTTCAACCACAGTCTTTTCCTCTGACGAGGATGCCATTGAATCTTTGTCCTTCTCAGCATCCTCAATCAAACCGAGAATCATGACTGGCTTATTAAGAGACTCATAAACGCGGGTGCAGAATTCCTTGTCGATGACGTCAACGTGCCATCGATCGATTGAGCTCATGTAATACTTGCCGAAAATGAGGGGCTGGAGTGGAGGGAAGCCGAGCTTGTGGTCCTCTTTTGACTCGTCTGTTGCCTCCTGTTGCTCCTGGGTTGTAGCCAAGCCCGAAGCGACGCGGAATTCGCGCTCGAGTCGCTTACGAGCGAGCTTGTACTCAGGGTAGCCCCACTTCTCGGTCGCGAGCTCGGACGAGTGCTTGGAATGGACTGGGAAGGCACCCGAGGGTGTGGCAACCGAGCTCTTCTCAAAGTCCTCCTTCGAGAGAATGCCCGCCCTCAACGCGCGCTGATGAAGCGCATATTGGTGGCGGATGTCGAGCTCAGCGAGACGGATCAAGTCCTTCGCAGCAGCCTCGTCGTAAGTCGCGTGGAAGTTGTAGTGAGTCCAAAACTCGAGAGGATCCCAGCTACGGTGGTTAACCTTAATGTAGTTCATCTGCTTTTCGACGACCTGGGGATCAATAGTACCGCACTCGCCTCGAACATTGTTAAAATCAATGTCGTCCGTGGGGCGGGCATGCTTGCCAACCATCTCACGTGGTCTTACGTACATAATGGATTTTCCCTGGATTTGTGAGGATAGTAGTATGGGGATGACTTGAGTTGTGGATCAGATAGCAGACACAAATAAACCCAATCATGTCACATCAGTAGCGTTCAGTCCCTCCCATCACGATGCGTTGTTTTCGCGTTGTTGCCGTAGGAAGCCTGCACGGAGATCCCAGTAAGGCAGCTTTCGGCGACCCTGGCAAGGGGAACGCAGGGTTGGACCGCAGTCATAGTACTGAAAAATGTTATAAAACGAGTTGTTAGACATGGTGAAAAGGTCATTCCGTTAAGGTCATAACCCTAGTGCTCTAAATTGAGCATCGGTATTTGGTGCTCCACACGTCTCATGAAATTCAGTGCCGTGAGTTCGGTCTGATGCAAAATGTTGCTTGATCGGCAGAATGCTGCGAGTACCCCACCCTCTGTCCTCTAACAGTCAAATTTTTAAATACTGGAAAGAGCCGGAAAGTGGGAAAATTTTTGAATTCCTTAGGAGTGAATGCGGCCTGATTTCGGGGAAATCGCATCGCCAAGTCGGCCTGCATTGTGAATCATCGCGTGATAAATCCTGGTATCTTCTACTTGCACCTAGTCAAATCACTATATTCATACGACTTACCCACGAATTTTCAACTTTCCCCCACGTAACCACCCTCTAGGCAAGAATCGAGACACAAGGAGTACGTATTTGGCGACATTCCAGACGGATATAAGCGATAATAACTCGCGTTTTGTGTTTAGTTGCGTGACACGTATCGTGTTCTCCAGATTATATCGCATGAAACCCCTCAGAGCTTACGAAAGCACCCCCTTTACACCCATCAATTTTGAACTCCACTCTAGTGCTCGCAATCAACGGTGACCTCAAGCGTGGTCAGGACGTGCGCAGCCAGAATGGTACGTAGTGTTATATTGCGCAGCATCGTTACATGTGGTGTCTGCCCCTCGCGAAGGACCAAGACGCGGGTCCCCTCCGAGAGATCCTTAACCTTAACCAGCACAATTAGCAGCCTTTTCATGATCAAACTCGCGTGACGGCTAGTTGTTGCGGACCTGATCGCCTCACCACTGTGCATTGCCCTCCGCGTATTGCACCATACTCATTAATTGTGATTGAATGTGTGCTTGCTTTCTTCTGTCTAGTGACCGCTGTGATCGCTCTTGCAAACATCGTTCGCAGCTCATTGGGTCCCACTGGTTTGGATAAGATGCTTGTCGATGACATCGGTGACGTGAATATCACCAACGATGGTGCTACTATTCTCAAGCAGTTGGACGTGCAGCATCCTGCCGCTAAGGTTCTCGTTGAGCTTTCAAACATGCAGGATCAGGAGGTCGGTGATGGTACCACCTCCGTCGTGCTCCTTGCTGCTGAATTGCTCCGCAATGCCAACGAGCTTGTCAAGAACCATGTGCATCCCACCTCGGTTATCGCTGGTCTTAACATTGCGAAGAAGGAGGCCTGCCGCTACATCAAGGATAACATGACCGTTGAAGTTTCCAAACTCCCTGAGGATGCGATCCTGAACGTTGCCCGCACCTCCATCTCTTCCAAGATCATTGGCCATGAGGGTGATTTCTTCGCCAAGATGGCTGTTGATGCTGTTATGCAGTGTGAGCAGATCGGCCCGGATGGCCGCCCCAAGTATCCCATCAACCAGATCAACATCTTGAAGGCACACGGTAAGTCGGCTCGAGAGTCCGAGTTGGTTCAGGGTTTCGCTCTAAACTGCGTCCGTGCAGCACAGGGCATGCCCACTTACATCAAGGGTGCAAAGATCGCTCTTCTTGATATTGATCTCCGCAGGGCTCGTCTTGCTATGGGTATCCAGGTCGTCATCAAGGACCCTTCCAAGTTGGAAGCAATTCGACAGAAGGAGGCTGACATCACCAAGGATCTCATCACCAAGATCCTGGACGCTGGTGCCAATGTTGTTCTCACCACCAAGGGTATCGATGACCTCGCACTCAAGTGCTTCGTTGAGCGCAAGGTTATGGCTGTCCGCCGTTGCAAGAAGTCCGACCTGCAGATGATCGCTCAGGCCACCGGAGGTAAGCTTATTCTCTCGCTCGCTGACGAGAACGGTGAGGAAACTGTTGACCCCTCATGGTTCGGTACTTGTGAGGAGGTACATGAGGCCAAGGTCGGTGACGGTGAGCTTATTTATTTCAGAGGCTGCTCTAAGCGCAAGGCCCAGACTGTCATTCTCCGCGGCGCTAACGACTACATGTTGGATGAGATTGACCGCTCACTCCACGATGCTATGTGTGCTGTCAAGCGATGCCTTGAATCAAAGAAGGTCGTTCCTGGTGGTGGTGCATGCGAAGGTGCGCTTTCCGTCCACATGGAAAACTTTGCGGAGAAGCACAGCACCCGAGAACAGCTCGCGATCCAGGCCTTTGCACAGTCCCTCTTGGTCATCCCCAAGACTCTTGCTGTCAATGGTGCCTACGACGCCACCGATTTGGTTGCACAGTTGCGCGCCTACCACAATGCTGCATTGACTGACCCTGAAGCCAAGGCTGACTACAAGTGGTCCGGTCTAGATCTCGAGAACGGCAAGGTTCGCAACAACCTCGCTGCTGGTGTCCTCGAGCCTGCGATGAGCAAGGTCAAGATGATCCGATTCGCAACTGAGGCCGCAATCACCATCCTGCGTATTGATGACTCTATCACAATGAAGGGTAAGGATGATCCTAGCGGACCTCACGGCGACCACTACTAATCAGCACTAAAGAAGGATTAGTTAGGTAGAGGTTGAGAGAAATTGGAACAACCGAAACTTGCACCAACCATTCAAATGGTCACAGTGTTTAGCATAGGAGAGGGTAAGGCAATATCTGAAAGCGTGTGGGCAGGACAAGGTTATAATTTGTTAGACTTTACATATCTAATTTAACTTATACTGGATGGGCAGGCGTGTGGCCTGTGCGTCCAATCCTCCTTCCCTCGTCTTGTGTCCTTGCTCGCTGGCAAGTATTTGCAGCCGGCTCCCACTCCAGTCTCCGGTCCAGTTCAGTTGCGACCCTGATGATTCGATTCGTCACACGGGACATCTCATAGAGCCATTGCCCTGTAGGTAGTAGTCACAGCACGTTAGAACACAGAACCAAGCTCATCGTCAATCAATCACTTGAGAATTACAATAACGCTAGCTAACGCCATAAACAAAGCTTTCGCTGTATTTAGTACCGTGGGATGGCCATGGAGTCAGACTGGGTTCGGTATTACATTAGCACAAGTATCTTGGTGGGTCCAACGCTCATGCTTGATGCGAACGCGCAGTGCGTCTGTTCTGTGCCTATACGTGCGAGTTTAAGTGCCATGAAAAGGCCGGAAAGGGACAATTTTAAAACGAAACTCACTGAGATACTGACGTTTTGCGGGTGTCGTGATGGTGTGATAGGATACGTGATGTATACACTACTATAGGTTATTGCCCGTCATATCTCATTTACTTTCGACTGAACTCCCCATTTATCGTCAAATCCCTCCTACACGCGCAATATTCGCAATCTTTCATATCGATTGTAACACTCCCACTCAAATTGAACGATTATCCCCACCCTGCATATCTGTTACAGACCCAATTCACTTAGGACTAGCCCTCTGTGACGTGGTTCCGCGTAAATTCGCCGTCGAGAGTGGCTTCACCCCGCCCAAACCCGTCGAACCAACTACCTCTCCAGGCCTTCAGAAACTTGGTTTGGGTGTATCACGCGTGCCGAGGTGGATTGAGGCGGACTGAAGTTGATTGAGGTGGATTACGGCAGAGCTGCATGGATGCGAGCGCGCATAACAACGCTAGTATGTCAAGCAGCTCGAATATGCGCTCACAGTCGCTAACGGGCCCTAGTGAACACACTGACCATGGAAGTCCTAACAGTGAGGGCAATGAACCCAAGTCCCTTGCATCTGCTGCCGCTGGGCTAGCACGCGAACGTCAGTCACTGGTAAGTGGAACCCATTCGGGACCGCAGCCCCAACTCCAGAGACTCCCGCCAGCACCCCTCGCACCAGCCCCTCCTTCCCAGCGTCGACCGACTGTCTCGCCCACCTCTGGCACTACGAAAGAAGACGCCAAGTTCGGCAAGCTTCAAGCATGGGTCGACCGACGAACGATTGTCACCTCAAGTGTCAGCATCGAAGGCAAGCAATCGCAGATTGTCACCGTTGAGGACATGAATACGCTGAAGAATCAGGGTCTTAGTATTACTCCCGTTGATCCTCCACAGCAACAGCAGCTGCGCCGGCTCTCTGAAGCAAAGTCTAGCACCGAGTGTGAGCTTTTTGAGCTACGTGAGCCGAGAATCCTGCTGGAACTACCTACCTCGGTCCTACAGAACGGTGTAGCACATTACGAATTGAGAATCTCTGGCGTTGTGGACTGTTTCGCAGAGAAACGAGCTATTTTTCATGATGCTCTTGATCCTGCAGAGCTAGCAGTAGCTGAATCAAAGTTTACCGTCACTACGTTCAAGCGGTTCTCAGATTTCTACGCGCTGGATGAGAGGCTTCGACGGGCTCTCGGACTAACGGCTGATCTGCCGCCATTTCCACCCAAGCGCGTGTTCGGCAACACCCAGCCGAAGTTCTTAGAACAACGAAGAGAAAAGCTCCAGCAGTACCTCCAGGGCATTGATGTGATGTTTCTTATTTTGCATAGCGAAGAATTCCGTAACTTCCTAAGGATACCGCCCTTCTTCTACACATTATGTGAACGATTCTTCCTGTATCCCGATCTGAGCTTCATGTGCAGCAGCAGTGTGTCCCAAGTACAGAAGGTGAAGGCAAGTAACTCGTTAAAGCCTGTCGTTTATGGAAGCGGTGGTGGATTCCGAACAGAGAGGCTGCCGGTGACGTCGTCCCAGGCGCAAGCCCAACCTCAATTCCACACACTCGATCCCTCAGCGCTAGCAAAGGCCCAGGTTCGACAGCCCAGTAATGACGTAAACAGGCCTCAGCTGTCGGGAGCTGCAACCTTCGAGGCACTGGAGGTGCATATTCTCAAATCAATTCCTGTAAAGTTGTATTTACGTCCGGCAGCACTTGAACTCATCATCCAGCCACGCGCAACTGCTGCACAGGTATCCACATGGACAATTATCTCTGCTCGAAAGATTGCTCTCGTCAAAGAGGGAACAACGCGACTGCGCGCTGCCATCACCTTTGATCCCCTACTCGCACCTTCCGCCAAGATTCAGTCGAGGTCCAGCATAAGCGTCTCAGAAACGGGCAATCTGCAACAACTGGTCTTGCAATTCCAATCGGCAAGTGAAGCAATTCGATTTAGAAGACTTTTGCTTGTCACCGTCGCTAGGGCACACTTACTCATGCCTCATCGGGGGAGTCAGGAGGAAGGTCGATCATCAGAGCATTTACTTGAGCAGTCAACGAACGCAGCACGAAAATCACAATTTAGCATCTCCGGTGCAGATAGTTCGAGCACCATGAGCCTCAATCGTGGTACAATGCTCCGAAGGGATCGTCCGTCACATGATGACAAAACTGCCGCTGCACGGCTGCGCAATCAAACCGTACCACTGAATGTCGAATTGCGAAGCCCGGTGTATGACAGTAGTGCAGATAAAGCGGCGCCGTCCGAGACCGAGACGATTCCTCAACTCAGTGATGAGCCCGGTTCAAGACCCCCAGAGACTGAACCTCTGATGATCATCAGCGATAGTATGGAGCATGTGGATGCGATGCTAGCCCGTGCTTTGAGCAGGCCTAGTCTAAGGTCCCTTGGAAGGATCCTATCGCGAGCACCACTCCCTTCGGTCCTTTGTGACTTCATGCCCAAGCTTGAGGCCTTCGATGGAATATCAACACTCTCTGGTTCATTGTGGGCCCAGCTTTGCACTGGGCCTGCCTTCCAGCTTCTAAGGGCAGCGACGTCACCTTTTAGTCCCGGGATTAGTCAACCGCCTCAGATTAACAAGGCTGCATTACTTGCTACCGAGGAGCAGGCACCTTACATTGTATCGCCGTACATCACCGCGGTTTACATTAACACAAATAGCTCAAACCCTATTCCATCAGATGGCAGGGCTTCAAGTATCGTGCCCAATCCCTCGCTGCTGAAGTCATTGGAATCAGGCAAAGAGAATGACCCGACCAAATTGGATAACTTACTGTCAGCATACCGCGCATCGGGTATTCTACGGCCTACACTTGCCCGACTAACTGAAACCTTTTCAAAAAGTGTTGGAGGAGCTTCAGATGCAAAGCTACCTGAGGAGGGGGGTGAGCTCTACAACATCATGGACGCGAATGAAGAGTGGCTCTTGCAAATGGAGGAGTCTGATACTGATGATGCACTGCGTGTACTAGCCCTACTGGAGGCGCATACGTTTCAGACGTATTCTTTTGCGTCAGGTGGAGTCATTTCCGCTAAGAATGTTGTCGACCACCCTGCTCCCAGGATAGACAACGAACTTCCTTCGCTTGCACATCTGCCGATTGAGATTGACAAAATGAGCCTCGAGAAGTATCCAAAGTCAAACCCTGGTGTGAGAGAGGAGTATGAGAAAGCCTTGCGCGAGACGATTGACGTGTTTGACACTTCTCACTTCTTGTACGTTACGAACTCGAAGGAAAATGCTCGAATCCCTTTAACTGACCTTCTAGCGGATGCATCGGTGTCACCGTCATTCGACGTGTACGTGAGCACGTGGAACCTCGGAAATGCTGCGATGCCAGCTGACGTGTTTGACTGTGTCGAGCCTGACCCTAACGGCCCTAACGCACACATCGTAGATTCCCTTGTCCACGACTGGTTGCCCTCGCGATCAATTGCCATGGAACGAGTTCCACTGATCGTTATTGGTGTTCAAGAGAGCCCAGTTACAAGCGAAGCCTTTCTTAATAGCGTGCTAGGTCACTTAGGGCCTTGCTTCGAATGTATTGCTCGAAAAACACTGTGGAGCATTAAGATTTATGCGTTTGCACGTATCGACTTGGTGGGAAAACCCCTGCCACCTGAATACGCAGCAAAAAGCCGTCTCGATGGTGTCCGCTCGTCAAGCAGCGCCAACACACGTGTTTGTGATGGTGACACTCCCGTCATTACGAATATCCAGACGGCGTCGGTCGCCACAGGTATTATGGGTATTCTCGGAAACAAGGGCGCTGTCGCAATTCGCATGAACATTCTTGATACACCAATTCTTTTCGTGAATAGCCACCTCGCCCCCCATACGGAGAATGTGGCAACCCGCCATCGCATGTATCGCGCGATAATCAAGGCGTTCTCAACGGCGCTTGACGAGAGTTCTGCTCTCAGTGTTAGTGGAGGCCATTCTCCCTCCGTCCCATCGACTGCAGATGAATCAGCCGATGTGAGCTCTCAAATGGAAACAGCTTCCAACTCGATTCCTGTCCCTGGATCTACTGAGTCTGCAACCTCTGCTGCAGTGCTAATGCCAGCGCTGCGATTTGATTGTGTTTTCTGGCTAGGTGATCTTAACTACCGCTTTGCACCCAGTGTTACTCACGAACGTGCGCGCGCTCTCGCCTATACCGGACGATATGAGACGCTTCTTGAGACAGATCAGCTGCGCGAAGCGATTCGCAAACAGCAGGTCTTTGTCGACTTCCAAGAAGGGCCCATTGAATTCCCCCCTACGTATCGTCTGCTCACAAATAGTGAGCGCAAGAAAGCCATCAAGAAAGGCGACAAGTACCTTGAGATTCCCACGGAGGAGGAAATCTCTACGATGGACGCCGAACTTACAGTAATGCTTTCAAAGTCGCACATCAGGTCTACGAATCGTGCATCAAAGCTGGAAAGGACGGGTGCCGACACCGAAACCTCCACGGTTTCCAAGAAAAATGATGACTCTGACGATTCTGATGATGATATCGATGTCGAGATACCCGAGGATGAGATGGATGAGGACACTCTACGTGCACTGGAAGAAGAAATCGGAAAGCCGTACGCCGCTGCTGTCCCCGCAGCAGTAGCAGTGATCTCCCCGAGTAATGAACGCACTTTGTCACTGGAAGTAAGCCAGGAAGGCTCCATATCTGCACCAAAGCCCCGAGTGTCCGTGGCAAAGATCACAAAAACTGAGCCCTCCGATTCAATGAAGCTCGAAGTAACTAGTCCGTCGAGGCCGTCTGATGTTACGGTCACGTTGATAGACGACGACTTCGAAATCGAAACCATTGATCATGATGTTTTCGACAGCGCCGATGAAGAATCAGATGAGCCCATCAGCAAAGGTGCTCCTGCTCCTACTGACGAATCTGAAGCAGGTTCACCCGCGTCTCTACGGCAGAGCACACCAGAAACCCAAACCAGCACCATCACTACAAGTCCTTTGGCTACAACCCGCACTACAACCTCTGCACCTCTCGCCACAAGTCCCAGTACCGGAACTGAGGCTGGCGCTGGCACCAGCATAAGCTCAACTACCAGTGTTGGTGCTAGTACCATGCTATCGGTACAACCCCTATCATCCCCACCTACACAAAAGAAACAAGCTCCGTTAGTCAACCCTCCCGCGTCCTCAAACAGCACCAAGTGGTTAGCACCATCTCCTGCCGCTTTGGCATCTGCACAATTGTACGGAAACTTGCATGCCCTACCTCCTGTTCATCGGGCATTCTCACTAAAGCGTGTCCCGGCGTATTGTGATCGTATTCTTTGGCATATACGGCCCAAAGTCAACCCCCCGCCAGTATACTCTGCGGACCTGTGTGCGATGCTTGAACGACGTCGCCTGCTGGCTGTAGAAAGGTTAAAGCTGATCGAAGGGAAGATTCGGAGGGCTCTGGAACGCACCAACCGCAGAGCGAGTACGCAACCTGTGAATAGTGTAGAGAACTCTCCTTACTACAAGGACTGCTTGGAAGCGTTGTTAGAGTTCTTGTCTAATCCCGCCGTTGTTCAGGCAATCCAGCTACCCAGGATTCCAGGTGCTGTCGCATCTACCTTAGCTGTTCAACTAGTAGACTACTCTGCTTGCCGCACCATTGAGTCCTCTGACCATAACCCAGTACGAGCGCTTTTCAAGCTTAGAGTGCCCCCCAGGCCCCCGCTCTCGGCATACGAACGCAAAACCACCGTTTATTTGACCGAACTAACGCTGCTGATCAACTCTCTCTATGGTCTTCTGCCTCTCGGCTCAGCAGCTCTTAATGTTGTTGTCTCTTTCTTCGGAGATGCACTCCTTGAAAGCAGCCGAGGTAGACGCACACTAGACTCGGTGCTAATTCCCCTTGGCGCGGTCGCAAGCAGTGGTGCAGAGGGTTCAGAAAATGAATTCCGAATTACCGAAGACAAGTGTGGTCTGCCTTATCAGGCGACATGGACACCCAGCAAGCTACCCATCCTGGAACTTGGTGTTGGTGATCCCCGATGGATCATCCACGAACGCATTTTCTTCGTGGTCACGCTTAAGTATCGTGCTCCAATTGCAGAGAACAATGATACAAAGAAGGATGAGAAAGCGAGCAATGATAACGCTACCCAGTTTGCCGCTCTTGGTCCACCAACTTCTATTAATCTAGCCTCGGGAGCGATCGCCTTTGATGCGGTTGCCACAGCAAACTGGTTTTCTCATGCTGCCTCCGCCATTGTGCCGAGTCCAGAATTACTGCAAACGATGGGCATTCAGGTCGCAGGCAATCAACACTTCTCTGAGAATATGTGTTCGTTCTCTGAGGGCGAGAACTGTAAATATACCTGGCCCTTCGCAACTTCGGCTATCCGAGACACAGGTGTTGCCATGGCAATGCTACAAGGTCGTGTTGAATTCAAATTTGGTGATGAGGCATGGTAAATCGAGATTCAGATTCCAGCCTCAACTCTGTATATTACAATAAAATCACCTTCCCCCTGACCGTCTGTTTCTTATTGATCTGATGCGCGGTATAGCAAGAACCTTTTATGTCTTCGGATTGCTGAAAGATCACCTTTGCGGTTGTCTAGCACCTTGAGTTGAAGCACGAGTTGGAGTGGGTGCTCTGCCAATGCCGATGGGACTCATCAATGATCGAGTACGACCGTGTGTTTGTGTACTGTGAGATGCAGGAACTGGGGTTGTGGATGACGTTGGTGTTGCGGATGCATTCGCAGATGTACTCGCGGATTCACGCGTTACTCTTCTTTCTAACGGTGGCTCCTGGATGGCGATAGCGGATGGTCTGGACTTCACTGGAGAAAGCCACTCTTCTTCGTCATCGAACGATTCTCCATCTTGGCTTGCATTTTCACCCTGTTTGGGATCTGGAACTCCTCCACGCTGAATAGACTGCGACAGCGTACTGTAAGTTGGCGAAGGTGGCGAGCTCGCTCGGGCAGAATTTGGAGTACCAGGCTGTGATGGGGGTCTATGTTGTCTTGGAGCTGTACTGGATGCCTGCTTCACAGGTGACGCAAGCGATACTCGCCGGATGGGCGTGGTTGGCATTGGCTGGAGGCGTGGCTGTTGTTGTTGCAGCTGCTGCTGCTGCTGCATGATTTGATACTGCTGAAGGTAGCCAACCTCCTTGTCACCTTTTGACGCGCGCGGCGTTGTTATGTTGGTCGAATCCTGCCTCGTTATTGTCGATGTACGTTGAGAGCTAGTCGGTTGGGGTTGGGGTTGCGGAGAGCTCAGTGAGGCGACTCGTTGACAGACTGGCTTTCGAGAAGGTGTCACGGAAGATCGGCGGGAAGGTGACTGAGGCTGCACGCGTGGCGATCTTGATGGTTGGCTTCCACCGTTGGCAACACATGTGTGTTCCGATGTGTTTTCAGCCGCATCTGGAGACGTTGACGATTCGATGTCTTCCGGAATAGTCAAGGTCATCTTGTTCGTCGTGGTTTCAGCAGGGTTTGATGGCCCCGAGAGGTGGTTGATGAATGTCTCAAAAGATGGAAGAGCGGCAACGGTATGGGTACAATCTCTGTCGGAAGAGCTTGAGGCGGCTGTTTTCGAAGCACCGTCTAGGAGCCTAGCCAATTCATTGTCGAGTTGCTTCAATTCGTCATGCATCTGCGCCTCAACATGGTCGATCGTCGGCTCTGGGGCCGAATCATCCGCGGAAGCTGTTTTAGCGGCGGTTTGTACCAAGACAGGTTCAAACGAACCGGTACTCGTCGTCTCAGGGAGCATCGGCGACGGATCAGCAGACGTCAGTGTGGGAGTACGTCCATCAACCAGGATTTTGCCTTCTTCCAGTGATGAGGTTGTCCCTTGCACGCCGCTCGGTTCCTTAGTGTCATCAACGTCGGGTTTGTCTGGAGAGGCTGCTGCGGAAGTACTCGATCTGGCATTCTCGTCGAAGAGATTGGTGGTAGTGGTCTGAAAGGTTGGCGTTTGTACGTGTGAGTCCCGGTCCTGGGGCGGAAGGATTTGCATTCGGAGTTTTTCGATAGCAAACCGCAACAGCCCGACCTGATCAATCAGTGGATTTACAGGTTGAGAAGACCCGTCTGACTGAAGAGAATTTGAGTCACTCTGACGTTCGGCACGCACATCCTTTTGAGTCAAGTGCGTATCAAGAAGAGAGACCACTGATGCAAGTGTCGTCGCGAGCAGCTCAGTCACTAGAAGCACAGAGGACGTGAGCTGTGTCGGAGAGCCCTGATGGTCTGTGACTGTACGCGTTGCAGATTCGATCGCTGTCATGATGGACTTCCTGATCGTGAGACAAACGTGCGTCAACCGCTGTCGGGCGTCCTGTGCTTCTTGCAACTCAGTCAATGTCTTTGACAACAACGTATGCTTATGAGTACCCTCAGCCGCATAATCCGATGCTATAGCCTGAGCTTTGGCAAGCTCCAATTTGCTTGTATAAAAGGCATCTCGGAGAGTGACAATGTCAGAAACTAAGGCTCGAAGCACTTCATGAAGTGCGTGGTTGAGTGTTCCGAAAATGAGAGTACTTTGCGTCGCCTGAACTGCTTTCACGCTGACTTCTTCTTCACAAAACTTGACACTGTCAGCACTACACAGGTCTTGCATCGTTAGATCACCTTGCTTCGAGGCTGATAGATCTCCTTGATCTGAGTTACGGGGATTGTCTATCGCCACCTCAAGCTGAGCCTGCGTCAGAGGGATCTTAAGTGCATTAACTGCGCCTTGCAAGGCCGACCTCGAAAAGAATTCGACAGGCTCAGTAGATTGGTCATCAAGACCAACTGCGAAAGCATTCGAAGTGCTTAAAGCCCGCAAGGACATCTCGAGTATGTTCAGGAGGTTCTGTGTCGTTGAGAGAGCTTCCTTCTGATGAGTTTGCAAAGCGCCCAAGACAGCTTGCCACTGCTGACTTAGCTGCTCGTTACACATCAAAAGCTCTTCGTTGCGGCGTGCTAAGCCCGAATCCATCAGTTGTGCAGCATTGGACCGCCTCTCCATCTGTGAGATGGCGTCATCCGCACGTGAAGAGAAGTAGGCAATCCGCCACTTCATCCACGCACGCTGAAGATCTCGATGGCGCGACCGCACCTCGAAGTCACCTGCACGAACATACAGACGCTTGAGTCTTTGAGCATGCTCACGCCACTGGGCGAACGAGGACATTAGCCTTCTGACTCTGATGCGCTGGTAAATCTTCGACGCCCTGCTGAAATTGACAAGATCAAGCTCGAAAGTTGCGGACTGCATGATCTCTCGAAGCCTAGATGCAGCCATATCAATTCGCAACTCTGTGCTGTGAGAAGCGCCAGAGGGTCTTTCAGATGTGCTTCCTTCGCGACTTAGCGCTCTCACCATGGCATTCAGACGGGCTACTCCCTGACCAACGGCTACAGTTAACCTTGAGGATGGTGATTCGTGGAGCGATGATGAAGTGTGCGATAAGCCCGATCCATCTGCCGATGATGTCGCCAAGAGCGCCTGATAGTAAAGCCGCTCGTGAAGCTGTCTCTGACGGTTGTTCCTTGTCAAGGCTTGCATACCGCGAAGCAGGGCTATCCGTCGGTAAAAGGCTGTCGCGAGCTTGCTTTGCTCGCTTCGCTCCCTCACTTTGTTATGAGCAAGTGACTTTTGGAACGCCGCAAGTGCTTTACGCTTCAGTGCAATATGGAGGTTCGACTCGAGCTGAAGGGGCAGAGGTGTCATCCACGGAATCCACTTGTAGTCACTGTTTTTGGGAAGATAGGGACCGTGCGCAGTGGCACCCCCGGTCTGCTGCGCGGCCTGAGATGCCGAGTCAAGCGCAGCCTCAAGCTCCTTAACGCGCTGTGCAAGTGCGTTTTGCGCAGCTAAAGCGGCTGCAAGATGCTTCTGGAAGTACGCCAGTTCGGCTTCGGCTGCAGCTACGTTGTTATCATTCTGAGTCTGCACCTGCTCCAATAGTTGCTGCAACTTGTGGTTGGCGTGCTGCAGTGCCCGGATTGTGAGCTGCTCCTTACGTAGGCCTCCTGAACTCGACAAACTGAGAGTAGCGGAAGGGAGGTCATGTCTCGTAGTTGGGCGGGTGATCAAGGCTGCAGAAACGCTGGGTGCAGCAGGGGTGGACTGTAATGTCTCGTGGAGTGCATGGCTAGTCGCACCGGGACCTGGCTGGAGCGTAGCTGGAGCGAAGAGTGGGGCGTTCGAAGGGGTTGAGACTGCGAAGTTGGGTTGAGTACTGGTTGGTGGGATAGGGTAGGGCGGATATGGGTACATGGTAGGGTGCTACAGTCTGCAGTGTGGTTCAGAACCGTCTCCAGTAATTATTTTCAAATTGCAGCTTGTGCAACCCTGTTTTCTAGTACATGTGCAAATCTACGTTTCATTGTGGACGAGTGATTCCATCCACCTCTTCTTGGGAAGGTCCAATGACCGGTGGATGGAGTCAGCCAATATTTCGACCAAACGCCTTTGAAGAAATTCGAGGCGAGCTGCATATGCGTCTTAATCGGTAGGATGACATGTGCGGATACCTATGATTGCTCACAGGCAGCAAGAAAACTGACTGGAAAACATGATTTAGCATACGGTGATGACACATGCATTGTAGCTGAGTGATCCCAACCTCGGTATGCTAGTCGAATGGCATTCCACGCAGCCAACGTATTAGCCCTTGTAGCAGCACGCTTCGGACTGATAGATGGCGAGTACATTGGATGATACTAGAGGTGCAGGCCTAGCTCCTTGCATCGGGCTCGTTGCATTGGAAGGGATGGGTCAAGGTGGCTTGTGCGCTCCTTACATCTCCTTGCGACATTCGAGCTTTCTGATCCTCTTCTCATGACTCACGGGTACTGGCGATCCACATGGCGAAGATGCAGGCGGAGTAAGGCGCTGATTGAGGCAGAGGATGAAGGCACTGAAAGCTCAGTGGTTTCTAGCGTCTTACTCAAGATCGCCTACGCTGCTTACCAAGTCCAGATCAAGGCTATGATCTGAGCAAATTAATCCATGGGAGAAGGCATAAATATTTCTGTGGCTCAATCCTGCCTGCTTCATGCGTCCCATAATGGGAGAGTGCTCTTAACGCGCCAATCCTTGACTTGGAACTAGACACTACGATCATGTAATAGTATAAAAAGGCTTGTATGCAGTTGTGATTGAGTCCAGTTCTATCATACACTACTTAATATTCCATCACGAACGGATTCGATCCACTGGTGTTCAGATTCGAGGCTCCCATTCCCGGCTGGATATTCTGTTGTGGCATCGACTGTTGTGAAGCCGAAGATCCTGTACCCTTCAACAGGACGCCAACGAATGGTCGATTCAGGGACGCTTCTTTCGCATACTCAACCTCCTCGAACTTCTTAATGTCGTTTGCATCCAGCGTAGGCCGTGAAGCCAGGGCCTGGAATGCAGGCAGGTTCTCAGCCTGCTGCATGGCTGTGAGGAATTGCCGGCGCTTGGCAATCACCACATCCACACCTAACTTGTTCAGATTGGCCAGTTCAAGCGCTCGCTGCCATCGGAAGATCCGCATGTTCATCTGAATAGCTCTGTAAATCAAGCCCGACTGCAGAAGGATCTGCTCAGCCTCATCAACGTTCTTGGTGTACAACTTGAGCTCAGCGAGTCGCGCAGGTTCACTAGGCAATGCCCGAACACTCTGCATGAATTCAACCTTGTCAACCTCCTCGAGCTCTGCGCAAGCAACTTCTGCAACATCAACTTGGCCAGCCTTGATTGCGGCGATCGCGAGGGCTGCCCACAAAGAACTTGATTCCTCGTTTTGGCCAGCAGCTGCTCCTGCAGTGAGGCCACCGTTCAGTGCTCGCTGAGCGACGCGGCACAATCGTACAGCCTGCACCCACTGGTTTCGCCTAGTCAAAGCGTCGAGCTGGGCTGCAGCCGGCGGATGCATCAGCACAACGTTCACTCCATCTGCCCTACGAACATGCGTTCGACTGCCATTAACTCGCGAGATGACAGGGCGCCGTCCGAGTGTGCTTTGTGCATCTGTCACAACACGAGTATACGCTGCGAGTGTCTTGTCGATGAAATATGCTTCAGGACACGTGTATACGACATGGCAGCCATCTCGTAGTGCAACAAGGATCTCAGCAGATTCGTGCCATGCAGCACTGTCAACCAAGGTACCGAGCTTGATGTTGTTTGTGGGTGCGCTTGGGACGCCTGGCGTAGTTGCACTCGATCGAATAGCGGGTGCAATATACAAGTCGCGATTACGGTCCACAAAAGTGAGCTTACGATCCGTTGTCAGACCAGCCTGGCTCAGGGCAACTTCACAGATTTCTTGAGTATGCTGAATGAGCGCCAGTGCTCTGCCTGAGGTCGCGTCGAGGAGCAAGACACGGTTGCGACTCGATGCACCGTCACCGGTCTGAGCAGGAACAACCGCACCGGGCAGCACAGAGCCTCCAGCACCTACCATGCCAGCCGCACCACTTCCGAACGAAGAGCAATCAACGACGGCCACTATATCATCGGATACGGCTACTGTGCGCTGTGTCAGCATATCAGGGCGGAGACCAGGATGACGCATTGCTGCGATCAACTTTCCACCGTAGCGGTACATGCGAGCTCCAGTTACCAAGTCAGCAACAAGGAACGAGGAAGGAGCCAATGTGATCAGAATTGCGGGTGCCTTGGCCTCAATCAAAGCTGGAGTCGTCAGTGCATGTAAGGGGTAAGCGTAGATTGTAGAGGCTGTGGCAACAACCAAATAGCCATATCCCATAGCCATGGCCACGACCGGAGGGCCGTAATCCAGACGCTCTGGAGATAAATCCGCTTGGGTCATGTCGCGGACCAAGATAGAGGTTCGAGACACCTGTGTAGCTTCGTAGCGATCCCATGAAACCTGCTTACCGACAACCGCGAGATGGCAAATAGCTCCACCTGCACCGGCTGCAGTCACGATTGTGCCATCTGGGCTCCAATCAAGGTTAAGGACACTACCTGTGCGAACGGAAGTACGGTTCGAGGCCCAACCAGCTGCATCGCCTAACAAGACTGCATCGTGAGTGCCTGCAGCGAAGTACTCGCCCGAGGGATGCCATCGCACACTGGTGACGGGGAATTCACTTGGAGCAGATGCAAACAGAAGGCGTCCGTGTGCGTCCCAAAGTTTATATGCTCCGTCCTCACCACCTGAGACGATCAAGCCATTGGCTGGCGACCAATGGCAGCATAGAACCACTCCATCATGAGCCTTCCAGGAGTGCTCACGCCCACCGGGCAGAAGGGATTTGATATACAATTCAGAACCCGTCGCGAACAGAACACTCTGCTGGTCGGGCGACCAGCAAGCTGAGTAAACAGGCGAGCTGGATTGGTGCAATCGAGTGCGCAAATTGAGTTGATGTGACCAGGCCTTGACACTTCCATCTTCACCCACAGACACAAGGGATGTACCTTCATAGTTCCATGCAAGGGAAACAGCAGCACCTTCGTGGGCCGCGACGGATCGTTCGAGTCGGCCCGATCTGTGGAAGAGCTTCACAGTGCCATCGGAGAAGGCAACGGCGAAATGTTCTTCGGGAACGCCCGATCTGGAAGTGACACACCACTTGAGGTCAAGTGGGTGGGACTCGGTTTCTACCACGACCTTGTCATCGACCTCTGGGTCTCGCTCGAGCCGGTATGTGCTAATCTTCTTGTTGTCCTGAGCAGTGAAGAGGATGTTGTCACTTGTCCATCCGACGGCCACAACGCACGTGGGTTCTATAGCGCGATCAGGATTGGATCGGTAACAATTAAATGATGGTATCCATCGAATGGATATGCAATTTGAGTCATACACTCACTCCCTCCCGGCGAACGAACACTCGTTGGCGCATTCACGAGAATCCGAACATTTAAATTTGGAGCGTGAGAATTTGAAATATGAGCGGGATACGTACGCTTTTCCGTCTTGATGTGCTCGAAATACATTGTGGACGGAGCTTATACACGCTTTGCGCGAATGCCTAGAGCTGCAAAAGCTGCGGAAGTGCCTCAAAATCCACTTTGCCGATTCAAGTGGCCGTTACCTGTTCAGTATGGGAGGAAAATTGTCCGGATTTCGCGCAAAGGACCTATATTAATGGTAGATAAAGCGTGATGAATGGATTGATCATACTGAGTGGAGTGCGATACTCATTAAATTAACACACATCATTCACCGCATACACTAGATTTTGGATGCAATTCGCTGTAAATTGGAATCGAGAAATCCAGCAAGGGGTGGATGAATTTATTTCTCAGATTGCGCGGTTCACTGGAGTTTGCTGTCTTTGCAGTGCGCACGAGGCTGCAGCAGAGTTGATCACCAGCGTACAGCGTTTAGCGCGACGACTTCCGCCTTCGGTGGTGACGATAGGTCTTGTCTCTATAACTCCTCCTCTTACCGTGACTGGAATCTGAATCAGGACTGGGACTTCGACTCTGGCTGCTTCGACTCGCACTGAGGCTATGACTGGAACTACGACTATGCCGCCGCCTTCGGGCGCGGCTACTGCTTCTACTGCGGTGTCTATGTCGCTTTGACGTTTTACGGAGATGCTTGGACCTTCTTTCACGACTTCTTGAGCTGTCGCTGGATTCATCACTGGTACTAGTACTGCTAACATCACGACTTCGACTGCGGCTGCTATCACTTCGACTTCGCCGCCTTGGCTTGGATTTAGCATGGTCTCTGCTCCTACTCCTGCTCCTGCTCCTGCTTCGACTCCGACTTGTGCTATCATCGCTGTCGCTATTCTCGCCTTCACTGCTACTCCTTCGCCTTGACTTGATGTCGACATCGTCAGTGTCACTCGAGCTATCGTCAACGCTCCATATTCCTCGCGCCTTCAATCGGGCTTGGTCTTGTGCTTCTTTCTCCTGGCGTCGCTGAACGGCGCGGGCCCGTGCCTCGCGTTGGTGTTCTCGCTGCGCTTCGCTGTGCTCCCAGACCGATTCAGGTTGAATCCTGCTAATGTCAGTGTCTCGTGACTGTTCCCGGAGCTCCTTCTGCTCCTGTTCTCGTCGCTTCAGCAGGGCTTCATTATGCCTTGCGACATCCAGAACTGTCCTTGCCAGCATCTTGGATGGCTGTCTAAGGGAGAATGCAGTGTCATCAGGTTGGTTTGTGAGAATCGAGTGATTCAAATGACTGTCGCCAAGGGCATTTCAGACCTGACAGCTGGGCCACCACAAAGTCCCATAATAGAGTGGCTGCATCCGCCACTGCCATGTGTATTTCCCACTGCACGCAGTGCCTCCCCAACCCTCCTTACGACCAACTCGCAAAAGTGCAACTTACGTAATCCTGAACTAGCCGTTAACCTCGGTGTGTGGTATCATCTGTCTGCACCAGATCAGGCTCTAAAGTGGCAAGGGGAGCAAATACACAGATGGCAGCGTGAAGCCTTCTTAAGCACGCGTGGCACGTGGACCTAATTTATTTCTCACGCGTTGGAGTTCATTTCTGCACTCTACTCGGCGGTCGACGCAGCCCCGGGCGGTTTCTCAGCGGCCGTGTTTCCACTAGCTGATTGGGGTACCGAGTCTTGCTCGATTTCTCCTCCTGTGGGTGTTGCTGTATCATGTGTCTCGACTGGTTCTTCGGCCTCCTTCGATTTGCTCTCCTCAGACCGGGTAGCTACCTGTCCTTGAGCAGGAGCCGGCTGTGTCGGAGGTTTCGGTACAGGCTTCAGGGTTGCCTGAAGAGCTCGTGCTGAGAGAGCTTGCAGGTTGCACTTTTGCAGGTTTGAGTAGTCTCGAACCATACCTAGGAATGTGGCTCGTCCCACGATTTGGACAACGAGGCCATACTACAGTTTGCACAGGGGCATGGAAATTGTGGTGCTGAGTGAGAATTCGAAGTCAGGCGTGGGAGTGCGTTTAAAACGGGAGAAAGGTTACCTCAAGCCAATGGCAGTGGCACGTACATATGGTTGTTTATACTCTACAGTGAGACCAAGGTGCCAGGGTACGTGCTTCGCGACTGTCGACATGACTTCCTCTCGAGGCATCGTGTCGATCTTTGTACGGCGGTCAAGAACAGTACAGAACTAGAGTAAACAAGGGGAGTGCGGATATTGTAAGCGATTTTCAAACAACGCAGCACAAAGTCAAGGCACTCGATTGGAGGCGGGTCAATGAGAGATCTCCATTACTTACCGTTTGTCCAGATTTTGCGTTCTCAAAAGCCTGAGGAACATATTTCGCGGCGATCTTATCCAGAGATTCAAGGGACGAGAAGCAACTCGTGGAAATTGGGAACAGACGAGTTGTGTAACGACTTTGCGTCCTTTTCTCCTCGATGAGCTGCTTGAGGACCATGAAATCATACAACACATTCACGTCCACCTCAGGGTCGATGATCTCCAAGAATGTCACGCCTCTGAATCCCAAGCTCAGTTCTAACAGGCGTGGGTAGGTATTGGTGTGTTGGATCAATGCGGGCCCATCGCTAGTCTCATCTTCACGGACACGTTTTGTAGTCCCTGTCCCACTCTGACTCGCTTGATCTAGCGGAGCCTTTCGTTTCCTACTCTCGTCGAGACCTTCCTCCTCCTCCGTCTTTGTCTCGTCCGCTTGAGCCTTGCTCTCGGATAGCGCTGCATCGGCTTGACCTGTTGTGGCTTGCGAGTCTGTCTTCTTCTCACGTGCTGAGGATGAACCTGAAGCGAACAACATAAAGCCGTCATCTTCCTCATCTTCCGCCTCAGCATCTCCCTGACCATCTGTACCACCAAGAAGCTTATCGACTTCAGTGCCTAGCAAGGCCTGGTTTACATTCGAGTCAGCACTTGATGACTCCTTCTGCTTGTTTTGCTCCTGTTCGGCTGCAGCCGCATCTGCCTTCTCCTGTTGACGCTTGCGCTCATCACGAAGGAATTGTGTGTCTGGATAAAGTTCGTCCATGGCATCAACCGCCCAAGAGAGGATCTCGCGCGTCGCAAGGACCGCATTTTGCTCCTCATACGTGAAGAACAGGCCACGCACCTGCTTTGTTGGGTCAGAATTGCTGAAGCGCAGGAAGGGCACGTTTTTCTACAGTCGAGATGAAGGAAGAACAGGGGTTTATCAGACATTTATCGCACGGAGCAGCTAGGGTTGCGTTCACGCATACATGGTACTGTTGCTGCAGCTGACGGTCGCTCAAGTACGTACCCGCGCCTTGCGCATTGCCGATTTGGGCTTTGAGTGAGGTTTGGGACCTCGGTATTTCGACATCGATCTGGGAATATTCTGAGGTAAATAGGGTTTCGAAAATATTACATAAGCATGGGGTGCAAGTCCATTAAGTTTGATTCACTATCGCATATACCTGTGCCAAGTTATCACCCATGCGGAAAAGTGGACGGAGCGTTCCGCGAGGTTTCGTTTTTGAGGTCGTTCTCAAGGCATTGCAAGAGTTCATCCTCACCGTTCCTGCGCAACGCTTATCACCGCATGGTACATTTGGCCCCCGCGTACAAGCGGCAACATGCGTGCAGGTGACCTGGAAGCGCGAATTGATTGCTGTTGAGCAGGACAGGGGTGGATGGGGTCAGTAACTAGATCGTTTGAGGCACAACGAGTTTGTCTTCGAAACTGCACACGAGAGAAGCGATCCGACCAGCGGTCCATAGGAAGTGGCTGTTGGCACGGCGCGGGTCTGCTCTCAACCCTGATCTCCCTCCGATCGCTCCGCGAACCTGCTCAACTCAACGCATGCTGAACTAGAGGCGGGAACTCAAGTCAAGGTATACAGTGCCCCTCCGTGTGGGTCATAGGAAGAGGCTACTAAATCGTGGCGGCTGCAGCTGTAGAGCAACGACCGCATCACTCAGGGCTATTGCCTGCTCAAATAGCCCGACAAGCTTGCACAGGACAACAAATGAGTTTCGCCGAAAAGACAACTTCGTCAATGACATCAAGCGCATTAAATCTCGTGGATGATGGATCCACTGACACACCGACCTCATCTCGATCGAGACATCACAGCCGCATCAGTGTATGGTTCATGCGTACGCTGCTTTGCTTGTTCCTTGTGCTTATAGGCCCTGCCTTCACCTACGCGAAAAGCAACCACACAAGCAACTGGGCAGTGATCGTGAGTTCATCGAGGTATTGGTTCAACTATCGACACAACGCGAATGCTCTCTCCATCTATCACATCCTGAAGCAAAGAGGAATTCCTGATAGCAATATCCTATTGATGCTTGCAGAGGACGTGGCATGTGATCCTCGCAACGTCTTGCCTGCAACAGTGTACAACTCAGCTAACCATCGTGTCAATCTGTATCGTGACGACGATGTTTCTGTCGATTATCGCGGACCCGAAGTGACAGTAGAAAATCTTGTGCGTTTGCTGACCGGCCGACATCATGTAGATACTCCTCGATCCAAACGACTTTTAAGCGATGAGAACAGCAATATTCTAATCTTTCTTGCGGGGCATGGTGCTGATGGCTTTCTGAAGTTCCAGGATGATGAGATCCTGAGCTCTCAGGACCTCGCCGACGCTTTGGAGCAGATGTATCAACAGCGTCGCTACGGTAAGGTCCTGCTAATGCTCGAAACATGTCAGGCTTCAACCTTGGCTGAACAGCTCATCTCACCCAACATTATTGCAATTGGCTCTTCTGCGCGGGGCGAGAGCTCATACTCTCATGGTGTTGACTTCCAGCTTGGTAACACAATTATTGACAGGTTTACTTACTACACTCTCTCATTCTTTGAGTCTCAGAAGAGAATGGAGACTGAGTATTTACTCCAGCAACAGGACATACGCCGCCGTGCACTAAGCCATGTAGGAGCGACGTGGCGGCCACCCACACCTCGGAGTGGCGTCAATTTCAAATCACTTGCAGACTTGTTTTCCACATACTCCCCTCATCTCCTGGGTGCTCACGCTATCCCACGGACGGACTTGCTACTCCCTCCTGCCACCACACGCGACATCTCGGTCTATGACTTCTTTGCTGCCGCATCTTCGCCACTCATTCGTATTGAGACTTTATATCCAACACTTAATTTCGACTGGTCTCAGACAGCCACTGCTGATACCTTGCGCACAGACGAGGCCTCAAGCGCAAACGGCAAGAACATGACTTCTCAACACAGATCTGCGACGGCCACACTGCACGTGCGTTCGACTTCGCTGCAGACAAGTACCAGATTGACGATCTTCACAGCGTTGTCAACACTCGTCACACTCATTTTGCTAGCACATTCGATGTAATATAGTGAGTTATATTAAACAATTGTAACTAGCATCCAACTGGTGAACCCATGTACAACATAAGATAAACTTTATCCGAAAATAAGTGGAACTCTGAGCGTCCGCGTGCCATTCACGCAGTCCATGCTCGTCTGACGCTGCCCTTGAACTCTCTCTTCCGCCGACATACACAGTTCTTTAAGCCACCACTACTATTGAAACCTTCATAGATGATAGCTGCAGTCCAATCATGCCGCGTTTTGATGAAGAAGAACAATCTCATGTGTGATGAGGTATTAAGCTTATTGAGATGTGCCACCTGGTGTTGCATTCTGCACACGTGATATACTTGTGTCACGAGACCCGGTTCTTGTGTTCAATCGATTCCGTAATGCGTTTGCGCGTCGTCTAAGAGTGTCATTGTCCAGAAGCTGATTCAATCCGTACAGGGTATACTCAGTGAAGTCACGTTCGGCCTTCAACACGCTGCGACGCGGATTTGCCTTCTCTGGCTTCTGAGTCTCAGCTTGGACATTAGATTCTACTGGCGTTACGGGTGACATTCGTACTACCGATTCTAACAACGATGAGGAGTTCTGCGTTCTGCTTTTGCTCTCACTCTCCGAGTTGCTCACACGACGCGCGTAGTCCTCGCCTTGATCCTCGTCTTGATCCTCGTCGTCATCGTCGTCGTCGTCGTCGTCGTCATTTTCTTCACCCGAAAACGCAATGGTCGCGACAGCAGCTGCCATTTCTGCGAAATACTCCTGCGCTGATGGGTCTTCGTCGCGAGCTGATTGCTGGTGCATATCCTTCTCATCCTCTTCATCAGTTGTACTCTCTGAATCATCATTATCAAAGTGCTGCTCATTATCCATTGCAGCCTCCTCATGAATGAGGCCTTCTTCGAAGTCAGAATGAGATGAAGGATCTTGACGAGGCGCGGGGGCATCTGGCTTGACGAGTGACCGAGGTCGAACTCGACCACGACCAGGGTAGTCAGGACGCGTGGAGGATGAGGAAGGAGACGTTTCGAAGTAGGTGCGGGATACGACACTCGGCGAATGTGCACGGACTTCCTCAGAATCGTGTCGCTCCGTTATTGTCTCATTTTTTGGGTGGCTGTCTTCAAGATTTGCTTGCACAGATGAAGCCAATGAATCATGCCTCCTGTCCGAAGGCTCTTCGTCTTCATAAGACACACTCAGGTTGGAGGGACTTCGCGTGAATGGGAGCGGCTTGAAGTATGTCCACCGGCGATGCTGTGGTGCCTCATTAATATCGCAGATAGTTCCAACATCAGGATCAGTCTCTGATACGGAACCTAATTGAGCATCTGCCATAGAAAAGGATGCGGCACGATTCAGCAGAGATTCAGGGATCCTTGGTGGGCCACGCTCCGTGCGGCGCGCCAAGGCTTTAGGATATCCCATAGGAACGTAGCTAGGCTTTCCTCCTGATGTATCATCCGTGTCAGAGCGCATGAGAACTTCGTTGCCAGGGATTTGTGGGGGTCTACCTGGAGTTCGACGCTCTGACTGAGATCTTGCGGTTCGGGCCCCTTGAGGGGTTTGAGATTGAGGCAGTTCTTCTGCAAACAGCACAGCAGGGTTCTTGAATTGGATCAAGATTTCAGGCAGCAGTTCGACGCCTTCATTCAGCTGAATGCCACCCGCATCAGCGAAGTCAGCAGGCAGGTATTTCGCTGCGGATTTGTCCATCGGTAGTACACCCATGACCTTCCAGACCGATGCGACAAGTTCAGAGCAAAAATAAGCCTCATCCCCAATCTTATTTGACTTCACATCTTGGCCACCAAAGATCAGCTTGGTTGCTGACAGTTTGTACGGCTTTCCATCCGTCTCCTCGACAAAGTCTGCTAAGGCGCGCTTGACTTCGGGAGTGCGATTCATGCGTAGTTGTCGATAAGCCATATGTGCGCCAGTGGCAAACCATGCGCAAAGCCTACGATGAAGCGTGTAGGAATATACACCTTCCACCGTCGCTTCCATGATACACAGTGACGATGGATCAGTAGACTCCTCAGGTATTCGGACGATCACTCCGACATGATCATAGTATGATCGAAGCAGGCCACGCTGAAGACTGGGAAGCACGCCACCGCATTGGAAGAGGACGATATCACCCTCCTGGGCCATGAGCATCAGCGAGTCAATGCGAATGCACCGTTCTTGGAGGTGAGGGAGAGCAGGACTAGCCTCGAGCTGTGGTGTCGAGAGTACGCCAATAAATTGGAGGAACGCAGCAACTCCGCTGAGGGTATCAACATGATGCATGAGTTCGTCCCAATACACCATCAGCATGGCACAGCGCTGCTCGACAAACTTCTCCTTCATATTTCCAAAGATCTTGCGAGGCGGAAGTTTAGGAAGCTGGATTCCCTGGCATGCAGGGTGCTTGCTGAGCTCATCATGGAGCTTTGCGAATTCGCTGTAGCGTTTCCAGACACTCCAACGCAGAGATTGGTACACAACCACAATCTCATACACGGTGTACAACGGCTTCTTCTCCAAGTCGAGTGTCGTATTGTATCTCGAAACCGTGGCCATGATCGGTTTCGTCTCTAGGGCTTGGGGTGGGAGGCTGCTTTCGGCTGGAGGAGCTTCAACGCGGTCACCAAGCTGCTGCTGATGACGGTGACGCCGTGAAGCCGCAAGCATTCGCATCTTCTCCTCCTTGGCGTCATCCAGAAAGCTGATTTCCGTGTCAAGGTCGTTTGGAAGTTCTGTAGTGGCATCGTCTCCCTGTCGTAGTTGGAAGTTGGGAAGAGGAGGACCAAACGATTCGCTCGAACTCGCAACCTCCTTGCACTCCGCAGCAAGTGGGTTGACTGTCTCGGGGTCACTGTGGTCCATCGCGCACGAAACAGGGCGAAAATGCGCTGGGGACTAGTGGAAGGGAGGAAACTTACCGAAGTGGGGTGTAATTCCACAGCATTAAAAACACTGTGGGCGGGTAAAAATAATACCCTTATGCTTTGCCTAGTGGTATCGACCAAATACTATTGGTCTGTTAGCCTAGCACAGACTGCGACACGTCTAAACAGCATTCTCACTAATGTACTAAAAGATTGGAAGTTTTGGGTCGATGGGCTGCGGGCACCGGGTCTTGACTGCAGTTGGGCTGGAGCGCGACGGGAATGGAACTGCGCTGGAGTGGGAGCGAATTCTACATGCTGGGAGAAACAGTGTTCACGTTACACCAGATCAGATGGCTGTATTAGGCTAGGCATTCAATCAATCAACTAATCAATCATTCAGTCTATTGTGGAGATTCGGTAAGCTGAGCTCAGTCATGGGATGCATGTGCAGAAACGTGTACTTGCTTACTTAGTAGACTTGGCCGCTCGCAGGCCTGTTCGCCTTTCTGAGACGCGTCGGCTGCGGAAACAATAAGTTCGAGTGGGAGCTGGGGAAATCATGGTGTGAGTAAAGTAATATGGGGGAATAAACGTCCAGTGACTGCTGGGCTTAACTACATTTCAGACTAGTATTATTAGCATGATAGGCGTGCAGCGAGCGACAAGCTGCTGAAATGAATGCAGTCGGGAAGTCCAGGCCCGTCAGCAACCTCTTGGTGCTGAGAGGAACCTGGCATTACACTATGTTCGACCGCCACGTATCGCCTTCACCGCATCAGTAACACTTGTAGGGAGATTCAGCAGCTCGCCTCGCAAGCTGGGGTCGAACGCGGATAGAGAGCTCGATGAACCAGACGCGGAGCGTGAGGCGCCGGCTTGTTTCAAGTTAAGAGAAGCCGAGGCCGAGGATGGTGCTGAGGCAGAATTTGGCACGCCAACAGAGCCGCTGAAGCTGCCTGAGCTAGCCAAGTTCAATGCTGAAGCTGAGCTAGCCGCAGTTGCCGAACCCGCGACTGTGGTTGCTGTTGCCCTCGGACCCATGTTCGGGGTATTGCCACCAGAGGTTCGCTGAGATTGAGGCGCTTGAGCAGCGGTAAATGCAGAGGTTAGGAGAGCAGTGGCACCTATTTGGCCACCTCGACGCACTGCGCTGGCATTACCTCCAGCGACACCGACATGAGAAGGGGTTAGTGTGCCAGGGGTTTGATGATGAGGTAAACCACCATGGATGGGAATTGGAGTTCCCATGTGCATCGAGGGATCATAGTTCTGATGCATGGCACGATTGCCAATGCCTCGAGCCTGGGAGCCATTCCACTGTAATCCACCAGGTGAGGGCAAATGAGGAAGGCCTCGGGCTGGGTTGGTGGAGAGTAAAGCGCGGCTCGTACCTGGCACTGCGTCCAGAGTATAGCGATCCACTCGGATAGCCGCAGGAGTCGATGCATTTGACTGAACGCCACTAGTCATACTTGAGCTAGCGTGTGACGTCGCAAGCGAGGAGACGCCTGATGCAAGCCGGGCATGTGTTGGGGTCTGCCCTCCAACACCTGGATTCAATCCCACCGATGAGACATACGGCCGACGCGGGGGCGAGGAAGGGAGCTGCGCGACATGCGGTAGGGTGTAGTTCCCTGCCACAGGTGAAAAGGAGGAAAGTTGAACAACATTCTGTGAACCGCGCGGCGGTCGTGGAGGCGAGCCAGGGCTCAAGGGCCCGCGCAGGGCAGAAGCAGCCGAAGGTAGCATCCCGATTGTTGGGCCACCATGTGTTGATGGCAGCGGCAGTGTACCGGATGAAGATGATCCACTGCTTGCACTGGTGTAGAACGGGGCTTGCGTGACATGGTGTGCCTGCAATCGCGAACCACTCTGAAATCCGTGTTCGTCAACCAGATTATGAGGTGTTGCCGCACGGCTTTGGGTATCATCCGAAGCCTGTCGCGCTCTCGCACTAGCCGAGCTACGGGTTCGACTTCGACCGTGAGCTGCTCGAGCGTGGTCGGTTGGTTCTGGTGCTTGCGGCTGATCCATAGGTTGAGCTTCCACCTCATTGGGATCGTGGACTCCAAACGGAATCATGCTGGCCTCCGAGTCTTGCAGAAGGATTTGCAAGACCGAGTCCCGATCATGGTACTCGCCATCGCTGCCTTTGAGCTGCGAGATCATGTGTTGCACATCCTTGATCACGCTGGTCGCGAGTGAACTAAGATCGGAAGGCAGTCCAAGGGCATCGAATGATGGCAATTTCCACTGAATTGGTTCATCCTCCGTGTCATGGTCACTCATTTGCTCAGATTCTTCCTGAGTAGCAAGGCGGACGCGAGTCCGTCGATTTTGACCCAGAGTCTCAGATTGAGATAGCTCAGCCCTTGGACGAGTTTTACCGAGACCGGCACTGTCATATCGATACAATTGCTCGGTCGTGACACGCACAGGACCAACTTGCAGATCAGTGGTGAGTCCGGAAGAGAACGGAAGCTTGGACGTTACAATGGGTTCGAGGACATCTATATCCTTCAATACCTGCGGTTCGTTAACAAACGACAACATCACATGACTACCGTCATTGTCCAAGCCCTCGACCACACCAGTATCATCCTCAGGGGAAGTGACAAGGATGAACGGCAATCGGATTTTTGCGTTGGGATTAGCTGTTACATACCGATCCAGTGGGATTTGTTCACCCTTTGACAGCTCGGATACTTCCTTTGATTCAACCGCATCCTCACCTGACGAGACTTTGGCCTGCTTCGATGCGCGATACGCAAGTGCGCGGTTGCGATCTATCAATGTCTTCAATGCAAGATAGTTACGCATAAGAGATCGCGCATAGTTAACCTTCTTGGCTAGCTGTGCTTGTGTCAGTTCGAAGCCAGTCCGCAAATCTTCAAGCTCGCGAGCAAATCCAAACTCAACGGCTACAATAGCAGATGCCTGTGATTCCAAGTCATCCGCAATTTGTTGTCCGTCTGCTGCTGAATCCGATGTCCCGTCTCGTGTTGGTAAGCTTGGTGCGCGCCAACGAATTTGTTTCTTGCACTTTTCGATTGTGCCAAGGGCCATCAGCACGTTGAGTGCGTCATAAACACGACGCCGAATGTTCTTTTCTTGGTATGCTCCTGACTTATTCGCTGCCGACTTGGATTTTGACTCGCTTCCAGCCGACCTCTTGTTTGCTTTGGCGCGCTGACCCTTTCGACCCTCTTCGTCGTCGTCATCATCTCCTTGGCGATCGTCTTCATCATCTTCCTCATTTTCGTCATCCACATCTTGCTCGGCAAGCGTTTCAACGAGAGTATCTGCGACGTGGTTGTAGGTTGTCACACCGAGGCGACGCACAGTCTCACACACTTTGAGGGAGAAGTGGCGCAAGCCTTTGCTGTTTCGTGCCGCAGCGGCCGCTGCTGAAGTTCCATGACCGGCAGAGCTGACTTTGGCGTCTTGTTTGCGTTTCTGCTCTTGGCGTCTGGCTTCACGCATCTCTTCATACTGGCGTTGCGCTTCAAATAGTTGCTTACTTTCAGCCATAAGCTCAGGATGCGAGTAGATTGAACAGTAGACGTTGTCAAACTGTGTCGGATGCAACGCGCGAGGGATCTCGACTGGCAGCTCTGAGCCTGATGAGGTCCGCAGCCACGCCTTCGACGCAGAAGCCTGGTGTACCTGGGGTTCGTTCGAGAGATGACGATCGTCCGCTCGAATCTGGCCAGTAAGAGAAGTAGGACCCTGATACTCGAGTCCCTGCGTCGGTGCAATACCATGTGTGACTTTGGTATCGACTTGGTCAGGCGCGAACTGGTCCGAATAGTGAATAGTGGCTTGGGGGCGCTGAGCGGCAATGGCTTCCATTGAAGCGTGAGCCATTCGCGCCGCACTTGCGGAAGCTGTAGCATGCGCAGCTGCCATGATTTCGGCATTTTCTGAGTCCCTTCTCAGGTCATTTTGCTGGTTTGGATCCATTCGACTTCCTGCTGAATCAGGAACACCTCCTGAAGCAGTTGTAGGCATGGTCACGATGCTGAACACCCTCGGGTGCTCTCCTGGCCGGGCTTCGGTCCTGGGAAGGCTTGACACATAGCCGTTTCCTGTGTCGCTCGGAAGACCCAGAGTTGGCGAAGAGGCAACATCGCTTGACAGTGGTTCTAGGCCGTTTGGTGCGCTCTGCGTCGCCGTGTCAAGTCTAGGGGGCATGACTGAGGCTGGATGGATACTCGGTGACTCGTATCCTTGCTTCGCTCGAGAAAGCCCAAGCGTCGCCCGCATTGCATCATTGGATGGTGTTGGGGGCATGAAAGGTGGAGTCCGATTGGATTCTAGATCCAGAGCTGTCTCGCCATTCAGAAGGACATCAAAGGCAACAACCCCACTCGCTGGTTGATCATCCTGGCGGCCGAATGGTACTGTGTTCGTCATGATACGAGTGGCAGTTTGCAGAAGCTCGGCGGAAGCAGAATCTCCTGGTTGTGGCAGAGGCATACGGGGGAATGCACGATTATTAGATGGCTGAGACATCACCTGTGGGGAATTGAGCCTTGAGGCAAGTGAGCCGATATCAGCAAAGCCACCGAACACGGAAGATTCAGCATGTGGAGTTTGTAGGGTTGACATTGTGGATGTTAAGACCCCAACGTTAGGTGTGAAGTGCGCAGTGGGTCGTTTGCGACCTCTTGTTGCAGCCACACCCATGGAAGCTGCGTGGGAGTTTGCTCCATTGGAGAGGGTATGGAAGCCAAACGCTTGGTTTTCGATGGCAGGTGTAGACGAGAATGCGCTGAGCTCAGCAAGCTGTGCGGAAGTGGGGTTTAGTGCGTTCAACCCTGGGGAAGGGAGAGCCGCAGGGGATGTCACACCTGATGAACTGCTTGGACCGAGCCTGTGCTGAGGGATGCCATGTGATTGTCCGTTCGAATTGCCGTTCACACTACTATTGTCGCTTTGGTTGCCGCTTGATGACGTCTGCATCCCAGGGGGTGGCACGAGCACAGTAGTTTGACCTGTCGTGGCCGTGACTTGTCGGTGGAGGACACGTGAGGTAGCTGGAAGGGTGGAGCCCCCTCCCGCTTGGAGTGCGCGTGCTGGATGCGACGCAATTTGATTCGGAGTGTTGAGAAAGAATGTCGCGTGTGAACCCGCTCCCTTGACGATGTCTGCCACACCTTGATTCCCCTGCATCAGCATGCTCGAGAATGAGGTATTGTTCAAGGAGCTCATGCTGGCAGACGCTGACGTTCCTTCGGACAACTGGGTCTGCAAATTACTCGCCGTTGACGAGGTCAGACTGGCATTCGGGCCGATAGAGTTGGCAATTGATGGAGAGGTTGGAGTCGGGCTCATTCCGTTTTTCGACAGCGTGGCATAGTGACCCGGTGTCGACAGTTGAGGAACGGTCGTAAGCGCACTAGGTCTCTCAGTAATGCTCGGCGAGCCGTGCTTCAGGGGCTTGATCACCACACCTGGGGAAGCAGGCGTGACCAGACCAACACTTGCTGCATTCACAAGACCGATAGAGCTTGGGGTAGGAGATGCGATTAGGTGGCTCTCTAAAGGTCGAGTCTCAACATTTGGTAGACTTTCTGAACTCACATCACTGCTATGTCCTGTAGCATCCCCTCCCGCATTCCTGCCGCTCAATGCGACGGGATCAGGCTTGGGTAGGAAAGTTGGTGAAAGAGGGTCCGAAGTGTCATTCGGAGATAGAGAGCCCGCGTCAATGATCTCGCAAGAGCCCGTCGCAGCGGACTCCCCGCTCGCTCGGGATTGTTTATCCATGTGTAGTGGGGGTGTGATTGGTTTCTGTTAGTTCGGGTAAACCTGAGCCAGAGTCGGTGTAGGCAGTGATCGCGCGAGTGATCCAAGTACGGCTCAGCTCCAGTTGAGATCACACCGACGGAGTGGTACTGGCTAGGGCTGCTCTGCTGGCCTGGTCGAGTTGGTCTACTTGCGCGGCTGTTGCTGGTTAGGCTGAGATGTCTTAGCACATGACATGGTGCATTCTGAAACGCTCTCTCTCTTAACACCCTAACACGTGTGCCTGTTACGAACCCGAAACCAATGACGATGACCCTGACGAAGAATGGTAGTGCCGAGGGTGGCTCCCGGTCGATCGATGCCACAATAGGTGTCTTACCGAATCGGTCCCTCGAAAAGAGTCTTGGTTTGCCAACGTCCAGAGCGAACCAGCTGCGGCAAGTCCGATGTGCGTGGGGCCGAGGAGCTCTCACAGATCCCTTGCTCACCCAAGAGAACCCGCAGTGGAAACTCGACGCGATAGCACGAGAAACCAGCGCGTGCGGTGGATTGCTCAGAGTTCGAAACGTGACCTTGACGAGTCGCGATTCGTGTTGGTTTCTAGAGCGTATGAAGCAGTGCAGGGACAAGTGGTGTTGATTTGAGTCAGAGCGTGTGGCGTGTCAAGCGAGGATGGTGGTAGCAGTTTCCAGCACTGAGTCACAGCGTGGGAATTCGCGCCGAAACACCTAGCGCACACGAGGCAGAAATCGAAGTGAAAAGATACGCCTTAGTGCAGCGTAAGAAAAAAATAAAAATACGCCGCGTGCTTGTGAGGAAAATACATGCATAATCAAGGATCACACACTTCACCGGGTTCTATACAATATCCGCAAAGTTACACCCTACCACACGCGGTATATCACTCACAATTTGGTTACTTTCCGATGTGGTTCATCGAGAGTTTCGCAGCGTTTCGGGATGCCCACCCTCGCAACATGCTGCGCACGAAGCAACATGCTGCGAGTTGGGGGGAACCAGCCAGGTTGGATTCCAGACTGGAGCAGAGCACGTCTGGGTGAAAACCCAGGTTTGCGAGTTATATCAGGTACTGAAGCATAGCCGACAGGGCTGGTTCAGTGTCGTTTTGACATATAATTTGCGTATTTGTCCACACGACCCGCGAATACCCCGCTTTCATATCCTTACCTTGAGAAGGATTCAAACTTGGCCCGATGATGAGTGGTCTAGTGGACGAGACGTCACCGAGCCGTGTCTCGACCACACCAGCCGGCGCCACTGGACTCAACGCAGTGTCGTCCGCGCCGATTCTATACTACGAAGCTGGCGACCCAGCCAACGAGACATCACCCTCGGCCTCTCCGACTTCGTGCAGCACTGCATCTGGCAGCAGCTGCACTGCTGCCGACACAACTGGCCAGGCCCTTGGGAGCAGCGGTATTAGGTTACTTGAAGACCAAGCTGCACATGTACGCCCCAGTAGCCAGTCTATTGGCAGTTCTGGGAGCGCTAGCCACGTGCGAAGTGCATCCGCAGGTACCACCACACAACCAAGTACAGAGTCGAGTTCAGAACAGATGGTGCAAAGCTCCGAGCAAGTTGACGGGCCCAGCAAGACGAATCCCTCAGCTCCCTCATCCTCCGTCATCACCGTAAATCTCGAACTGATGAAAGGGATTGATCAGGTAGTTCATCAATGGGAGGTGTACGGAGCTTCGAAGCACAGCTACTGTCAAGAGGTGCTGAAGCTGCAAGATGTTTTGCCGCCCCAAGAGCAGCAACAGACTACGAGAACCTCGCGCACTTCGAGTCCAAACGATCCAAAGTTTGTTGATCTCCGAGATCCACTGGATCTTAACGCTGATCCTGAAATGAGACCCCATCGAACCCAGAACTTCTCCAATTTCGGCGTCCTTGACTCCAAGGATGTGCATTGGTCACCATTCGTCGGTTTGATCAACCAGGGCTCGACATGTTACTTAAACTCATTGCTCCAGGCATTATACCACACTCCGCCTTTCTCGCGGACCATTCTGGAGTGGGACTACCTTGGTCAGCGTCGAGAACAGGCTCTGCTTGAGCAGCGAGCGATGGCGTCTAGTTCAGGTGAGATCAAGGAGCCTTTAAGCCGACAAGATCAGCAACGGAATAACCATCGCTCACTGCTGCTCAAAGAGGAGTTTTGCATTCCTCGTCAGCTTCAACTGCTCTTTACTAGAATGTATTTGTCGCGTCGACGGTGCATTCCTACGGTTCAACTTACCAAGAGCTTTCGATGGAATGAGCGTGACGTCTTTACCCAACACGACATTTCTGAGCTCATCTGCCTCCTGTTTGGGGCATTGGAGCAAACCATTCCCGAAAAGTCGGCAGAGGCACTGCTTTCCATGTTCAAGGGCAGTTTTGTTGATCGGCTAACTTGCCTAAATTGCTCACGTCAGCGTCGGCGCTATCAGCCATTTTATGAGATACCCGTAGATATTACGTCGGGCAACCTAGTAGACGCCCTACGTAAGTTCTGTGAGCCTGAGAAGATGGACTCGAATGTGTTTTGCGAACACTGCAACACGAAAACGCCGACTGAGAAGCGAACTCAGCTTGGAAAGGTCCCATCCGTCCTGCTGCTCCAACTGATGCGATTCTCCTTTGATATCCAACTCTTGCAACGAGTGAAGTCGCATGCTCCGTTTGCCTTCCCACCCTCCATTGACATTAATCCATATGCCGATCTCGACACCGATGTCCAGAGCACTGGTGCTGAAGTGAAAGAAGCCAACTCCTCCCTGCCTCCTTACATCTTGACTTCTGTCATTCTCCACTCGGGCTCTGCATCGTCTGGCCACTATTATGCCTACATTAGAACACATCGCAATAGCTGGTCCAGATTTGATGATGACCGCGTCTCTTCCATTGATAACCCAGAAGTTGTAATTCCGCTCACAACTTTTGGTGATCTCAGCCACTACGCGTCTGTGCTACCTGCGCTGAGACAGCCTAGCTCGCAGCCTGGAGTACCACATTTAGCATCGCAGATGCTGTTATCAACGTCGACGCCGAGGACATCCTCGGCGTCAGCATATCTTCTCTGCTATATCCGAGCTGACTTGCTATCCGATGTGCGAGCAACGTTTGAGGAGCTTTTGAACCCTGCCACACTACCTAGCGTGCTGTTCAATGCCGAAGTTCCCTTTACTTGTTCGCCTGAGATGCCCATGAAATTACCGAAGGATCTCGAGGCGAAACTGCGCGATTCCGGCATTATTGTCAATTCTGAAGAAGAGGAAAAGGCTGGCTATAAGTCGGCTTCGCAGCCTGAGCAGCAACCCCAGGTGGACTCCGCGATTTCAATCTCTGCGAACTTAGTTGATATGATGGAGTTGGAGAACACAGAGTTCGTAACTAATCGCGTCGCAGCAATTACGGATGCTCGCACCTATCGACCGAAGTTTTATATCGAATCTGGTTCGGCTCGTCAGCCTAAGACCCCGGGGGGTGCAGGCGAAGATGAGGATGAGCCCCAACGCCTATCGCTGAAGGGGCTTGACAAAGACCTCTCCTTCGATCGTTCAGTTCCTGTTCGGAACGTACTTCTGAGATTAATTACAGACACTAGCGTTCGCAGCCAAATCTACTCGAGAATCTCACGTGATGAGCTTGCGTCATGCATCCCACAACTGGCAAAGGCAGGCAGCCTTGATGATATACCAAGTGAAGCGCTGTTGCCCTATTGCCGATTACGAAAGGTTTCTCCGTCACTGGGGTGGGCGTACGAGCCGCTTGAGCTGGACCTTCCTATTGGCCATCAATCTGCCACCATGGATAATGCCATTTCGGCATCTGCAGCGTCATTGTTTGCACAGATTCGGGAAGAGACGCCCGTGGGTGGTGGTGGAGGTAGTGTCAACGTAGCGGATGCAGCGATTACTCATACTCGAGCAAGATCCTTGGCGAAGCAGCCAGATTTACTTCTCGAAGTCCGGAGTAGCGTATCGTCCGAGTGGCTTCCTTATCATCCAGATCAATTGCCAATGCTTGTGCATGTCGTGCCACCATCGTCCGCGATAACAATTCTCAAAGCTTTTGCCCCTTTCCACCCAGGTAAATTCGGCCCGCCGCTTGCTGCTCTCTTGCCTCTTGAGAGCAAGCCTCGCCCAACGTTATCCGAGGCAATTACTGATGCATTTGCAGAAGAGTCTGCAGCAGACTCATCACAAAGAGCTCCTGAGGAAGTCGATGATGCAGAAGAACTACCATTTTCTCGACCTCTACCAGATCCCAGACTTATGCATTTGTCGCTAGACATGACTCTCTCAGAGCTGCGAACAAGAATTGCGAGCAAAATAGCCCAATCATGGCTTCCTCCCAACAGTATTCCATTGCCACTTGAGACGCTTCGTGAAAAGATTCAGCTCCATGTTGGCAAACCTGTGACTATGGCAACGTCCGATCCTGGCTCAGCGTGTCCGTTGCGTTTATTGCCGAGTTCTTTGGACGAAGAGAAGCTGTCGTCACCCAAGGTTGGATTGCGTCCCCCTAATGCTCTCTACATTGAACTGCCACTCGAGAACATGGGAATCTTCCCAAGTGAGCTCCATCCAGATAAAACACTGCCGAGCTCATACTTGATTGCCATGTGGCAGCGTAGCCATGCTCTTATCACAATTTTGTTCAACAAACTCCCCCCACGCGACGGAGCCACATCGAGTGTCGTCAACGAAGCCACATCTAGACCCTCATCGGCGCCTGTTGAGAGAGATCGCAATACGGTTGCTCAAGATACAATGGCACAAACACCGGAGGCAGACATTAAGGTGGAGTCAATCGTTACCGGTCCTCATTCCACGGAGGATCTGGAGGATGATCCCATCTACACCGAGAGCATCCAAGTCAGTCCTATGATCACACTAGGCGATCTTAAGCAAATGATTGCCGATCGACTCGGTGTCGATGTTAATTGTTTCCAATGCAGTCGTTCTCAACATGCGAGCCAGTTTAAGGATCCAAATCGCACTCTCAAAGAGCTTGAACTCGTTCACCGATCAGGTGTTTATCTCACTTGGGGAAGACCCTTGCAGCCGCATGAATTCCAGATCGCATTTTCTCTGTATCATCCCAATACTCCTGCGCCATTGCTCTTGAATCGTGAGCGTGGGCCTTCAGAAGGAGCCTCGATGTTGCCTGATGCAGGCGCTGGCAGCACTGCGAATACTACGACTGGTAGCGATGCTGTCGCGACGGTTCCGGTGGTGGATTCATCGCTAACTCTCGCAGATGTCGCGGCACACACCGATTCCCAAGTTCCACCACCCGCGCCATCGCCCACGAATCAGTCCGAGGCATCTCTAGCCTCGCTCCGCCTTGCTCACGTGACAAGTACGAGCAGTGCATGGACGAGAACGAGCAGCATCGGAGCGAGGTCTACAATCGGGGGTGGAAAGACGACGCGCTCAGCGCTCCTCAATCTTCCAGTTAGCGAGCTGGCGTTGGTGGGCCACATCAAGCTGCAGATTCTGGACCTACTGTCGAAGCTGTATCCGCCGAGCCAAGAGCAAATCGAGGCAGCTGCAGCTGAGCTTGCCATGGAGGATGCAGCCGAGCAAGCTGAAGCAGAGGCCGCAACAGCTGCAGCTGCATCGTCCTCTACAACCGCGGATGCTGCAGTTGATGAAGCGACATTGGCAGAAGCCGCGGCAGCCGCTGCTGCATTCAACACTACTGTCGAAGCCATTTTAGCCCAGCGACGAGAGCCCTCGCAAGCACCGCAAGTGCCATCCATTCCACGCTATCGGGGCCTACCCAACGCTTTGGGCATTCGCCACTTTAGAATTCGAGATAGGAAGGGCAAGCTGCTTCCTGACACCGTATCATTGAAAGCCGTTTTGACTCACGTCACTGATGGTATGAACCTGCTGATCCAACCTACTCGTCGACGAGAGCAAATTACCAAGAACCATCGTTTGATTACACTCCGTGAATGGCATCCACCCACTCAAAGTTTTGGGACAACCTTCGACCTGGTGTGCATACCCTCGATTACTATTGAACAGCTGGCCCATATTTGCACAAAGTTCAGGCTTTCTTCAACGGCGAACTCGACAAATAATGTAGACATTGACTCAAATACGGGAGTCGAGTACGGTTTTATCGCTAGTGATGAAGCCCTAGCCGAGTGCAAGGCGTTGTATGAATCAATTGAAGCGAGCCAACGACCTGTCTTTGCATATGCAAAGGGCAAGTTGTCAGGTCCCACCACGAAGGCGGATATTCCATCATTGTCTTTCCAAGTGCCAGCGCCGTCTACCACCATTCGAGCAAGCTTCCGAATTGTACTTGGCGGAGATGTAATCATTTTCAAAGGTAAGTGCAGCACTTGACTATGTTTACCCTACTGTTACCGTTTCTTATTGTTCTCACTTCTTTACGACTGCGCTAAATGACTCATGCACTCTATCCTTCACACCTCTATCTAGATACCAAACTTGACCCGAGTCGTACGGCTTCTACCAACGCTGCAAGAAAACCGCTAGGCCGTCCCTTGACTGGCGCAGCGGGTGCGGCATTGCGCCGAAAAGCCATGAGTCAGACCAATAGTGGCGACCCCGAAGTGCTTGTGCGCCCAACCTCTACATCGAGGCGAAGGGAGGCAACACTCCGCGTCGGGAGCGACACTACGAACGAGGATGATTATATAGACATTGCTGCCGAGATTGCGGCGATCGAGGCAGCCTGTGCTGCCGCTGCATCATCGTCCAGCTCGCAAACGGACGCAACAGCTGATCAGCCCTGAGGCAGATGTGCAGCGACTACAAGTCGCTTTTATGAAGATGTTAACTTGCTAACGAATAACCTACATACAAATATCGACCCATCTAGTGAATCGTAAATAGCATATCATTTCAAACAACCGTTCTACTCAACGACGAACGCTTACTCATCGTCCCATTCCAGATCCGACTCAAAAGGTTTTTTGCCTCCATCATTCATGGCATCATTATTTTGAGCGGCGGGTGCAGGAGCGGGCGCAGAAGCCGCTTGTGAAGCTTCTGGTTGTGATTTAGACGCTGCACCTACAGGTCGGGAAGCGGCAGCGGACCCCGCCAACAACTCCTCGGCGGTCAAGAATCCAAATTCTCCAGCGGCTCGCTGCTGAGCTGCCATGAGAAGGAGCTGAAGTGAGCAGTGTAGTCGCGACAGTCGGAGTCCACTTCCTCCTAGAAGAGGGAAGACTTCGTCAGAGAACGGGCTTGCCAGCGAGTTCAGGGCATCGCCAATCATACCGCGACCACTACTACTCTGTGCGAGTGGATCGGAAACGGGAGGCTGGGATTGCGATCCAAGCCGCTGAGCGAGCTGCAGCAACGATTTGACTCGGACTTGCGATGCCGAGAAAGGTCGCTGATAGGGATTGCGTGCCGAGTAGGGCACGGGTCCGACCGACGATGGGGGTGCCGGCGACCAGGCATACGTAACCGCAGTTGTGTGTAGTGGCTCGGCGCCGTAAGAGTTCTCGAGCAAGGGTGGGGAGGTGAGAATCTGATCGAGCTCCAGACTCAATGCAAAAGCCTTAGAAGCGCGTGTGCGCGCTGATCTGACCTCGTGTCCAAGGGTGTCGACCAATTTGCTCTCTTCTTGGACTAACTGCATCCCAGCGACGAAGTTGTTGACATGGCTCTGAAGTGTTCGGTCGATTTGAAGGATAGTGCCCAGACTGCGTTGGAATGCGGCAACGTTCTGCGGGAGCTGCACATCAAGGAGCTTCAACGCGGTATCGACTTCCTCCTGGAGCAGCCGGAGCTGCGCGCGGATCGGCTCCGTCGCCATCTCGCGCGCTCAAACAGGGGGCGAGATGCGAGGTCTAGTACTCGCTTGTGGTGGGGTCCTGATCACAGGAGTGCTGCGTGTGCGATGGGATCAAAATACAATATATCAATCTACAGGGCAGTTCTAAGCCAATATGCGTGGTATTTTGCCGCAGTCAACTCGCGCTAAACCGGTTTTCAAGTGCGTAGACGGATGAATCAAGATTGGTCTGTGCAGCTTGGATAACTTGTAGAAAAGGCCAGATCTGGTTCAGTGGTCATAGTAAAACCACGTCCAATCAATTAAGATGGCTTATAAACTCTCCGTGACAACGGAGTATATATGGATTCAGCCCGTACTGGACCATCCCTTATTCGCAGAAGAACTCAACGCCCTCAAAGACTATGAGCTCACATCTTCGGGCGGCTCTAGCGGCGCGCGCGCCGCGCTCTCAGAGCCAGATCTGCGCTATCTCAGCCACACACGACACGTGTTACTGATTGTCCGTGCAACGCGCGCTTTCCACATCATTGATCGCAACAATGGACACGCGATTCCATACCGCAAGTCATTCGCGCAAGCACCTCCTTCGGAATATGCCGTGCGCTTGCCTCTGCCGCCTCCTGAGAACGATCCAAATGTGAGTGTGACGTACATTGACGGTGTACTGGGTCTAATCCATCTGATCCGCGGGTACTATCTCGTGCTGGCTGTGCGATCCGCTCACGTTGCCTCGCTCCATGGCAGATCTATTCGACGCGTCACACACACGCAACTGCTGGCAATCTCCCCGTATTCTATGCATCGCGATTTTATGGGCATGCAACGTGCCATTGCTGAAGAGACACGCAATTGCGAGGGCATCACCTCGGTGCTGGACAATCAGCATCTTTACTTCAGCTACTCAGGTGATATCATGCTCCCATCGCAAAAGTTCCTAGACTTCACCGAGGTGTTTAGGTCCACGCTTGGCGATGCAGCCAAGAGCACACTCATCAGTGGCACGTCTGCAGGTGCTGCTGCAGCCACACCGCAGGAGAGCATGGACGTAACAGGCTTGCCTGTTTCAGACCTGGTCCAGACAGTTCCGATCCACTCAATCGCAATTGATCTGTTCCCGAGATTCGCCCCGGCTCTGCGCGTCCTGCTAGCATCCGAGCTCTTGTCACGCTCAGATGACCGGTTCTTCTACAATCGCTCCCACGTCGCGTTGTTGTACCACGCGTACGTCTCGACACACGATCGTAATCACCCACCGCGTCCAGTCATGCCTTGGTCAGGAGAGCCGTCGCCGCTCGCTCCATTCGCGCTCCGAACGATTTCAGGCTTTGTGGGAGAGTTTATTATTACAATCCCTCCTGGTGTGAAAACTCGTCTTCCAACCGCACTGGCCGAACGCATCGCTCGAGCTAACAAGAGCAAGGAGGCTAAGTCCATTGATTCATCTGTAGATGGTTTTACTCTTTCAGAAGGCGTCAAGGAGCTGAGTCTAGTGCTAATCACGCGGAGATCGCGGTATCGTGATGGTCCACGCTTGATGACACGAGGCCTCGATCATCGCGGTAACCCAGGCGCATTCGCCGAGACCGAGCTCATCCTACAAGGCTTTGCAGATACCACGGCAGACAGCGGTCAGAACTCCCCCTCATCAATGTCGAATCCACAACCCCTTCGTGTACCGCTCTTTGTCTCGTCTTTCCTCCAGGTTCGAGGATCCGTTCCAGTCGAGTTCCGTCAACCACCTGACATGAGCTTTTTCACCTCGCCTCCGATCATGTTCCCTACCCTGGCCTCCACATCTGAGAATCCATCTGAGCTCTTCCCGCCCACGGTTCCACTTTCCGCTACGCATTTCCACCTAAACTCGCTCCGAGAGACTTATTTCCCTCCCAAGCATCCACATAAGTTAACTGTGCTCTCATTGCTGAATCGCGACCGAGAGGACGAGCGCGACTTAAGCCTGGCGCTGGGCATCGCAATTCATCGTTCGAATGCTGTGGTCCACGATTCTAAACTGCTTGCGTTCTGTAGCCCACCGTATCAATTGATGGATCGTATTTCTGAGCAGGAGAAGGGGCTGAAGACCAACAGCAATTCGCAGAATTTGGATCCATGCTTCAATCCGTCGTATGAACAAATCGCTACCAACACTATGACTGATCCCGCAATGAAGGAGCTTTGCGGCCCATACCATGGTTCCGCGAAGTTCTTCACCTGGTCATCGATTGTATCACCCCACTTCATCCCATACGAGTTCGCATCTGCGGAGGAGCAATTTAACACGTTTGATAGCCTCCCGGCCGCTACGCGGTATGTTTGTGCTGCGTGGAACGGTTCAGATCCGCACAAACAACGGCTCTCGATGGAAAGCACTTTGCAATTTAAGTTGTATGGCATGTCACGTGGCAAATCACCTGCGCGATTTGCGTACCTGATGGCCTTACTAGCTAAAGAGAACAACTATTTCCTGGCCTTCAATAACACAGATCATGCGGTGCAGCCCTCAAACACAAAGTTCCCACACGTGCCAGGCTATCTTGCACATACCGTTGATGCTGCCACAAGTATTACAAAGCCATGCACTTCATATGGTGAGGCACGACCCCATCAATCTTTCATTCACAACTATCAGGCGAAAGAGAATACGTTGCTGGTCGAACGCCAAACAGGCCTCGTTCGTTCAAACTGTGTTGACTGCATCGACCGAACTACGCAGGCCCAAGCACTGCTCGCTGCGACATCGCTTCAGGCTCAGCTCAGTGCATTTGGTCTTTTGGCAGATTCTAGAGTTGTTGAGGCTGTGGGAGCAAGCTACGCACGCCTTTGGCAGGCCATGGGTGACGCCTTGGCACTGATGAGTACCGGAACCTACATGATGACACAGTTTGTCCTACCTCCATTGCCGTCGATCGCTCGACCAGTAATCCCACAAGTAGCTCGCGCGCCAACTTCCTTGCATCTAATTCATCCTGCTATGATTAATGTTGAGGGGCGTCAGGCGTCTACAGTCGCGCACTTATTGCACAAGGCCAAAATGTCTCTCACACGCCGCTGGCTCGACAACTTCTACTTCGGTCACGCAATGGATGACATGGCCCTGTTCTCTACATGCTATCGACCTGGCCAACGTTATTTCCCTTTCCAGAACAAAGAGGTGGTGGAAGAGCCTGCCAAGGAAGGTGAGTCTGCTGAGCAACCGCCCCGCCTGGTTGTACGCACAATTCAGAACTCAGACCGCCCTGCCACAATTTCTCTAATCGCTATTGCAGCGTTTGCTTTGTTCCTTTCGCCATTGCTCTGGTTCCTCTTCTACTCACTTGACGTTGAGTTCCCTATCCCATGGTCCTATCTGCTTAACAACTTTTTGGCAACGACTCTTCTGGGACTTAAGCCCGCATACGCGCTCACTCGTGTCCAGTATGCATCTGCGGCCTCGCGTGCCGGATCGTTCTCCGTTGCCGCAACATTGACCGGGTATACCCTGGCACCTGGACACATGGGCTTTATCCATAACTCAGCACTCATCCTTGTTGTGTTCGCATTTGTCTTCACAGCGCTCGTATTGTTTAGTGGGAATGGTCTGCTCGACTATCCTTATCTGTCGCAGCGTATTAAGGCACAAGAGTTTGACTTTGGAATTCCAAATTATCCTGCCGCTCAGAATCAGCAGCAGTCTGCATCGCCCCAGAGCGCTACCCAAGGGCCACCCACACGCCCCGCACAGGTGCGCCCAGAAAGCAAGGCAGCATCCAATGATGACACGTCGACAGATTCCTCCGACGAATATTCATCCGACCAAGATGACAACGACGTGAGAAGTCGCGCAACTGAGAAGCGCGGCCAAGACAAGTCGAGTCAAAGGATCCAGGAAAGCATGACAACAGGCCGCGGGACCGAATGAAGGGCAGTGCAAGGAAGTAATGTGAAACCTGACACTAGTCTAATCCCATCGCCAAGCACGACGTTCTACTGCGCAAACGCGTCAAAGCGTGTTACAGTAATAAACAGTCCACACAGTCTGCACACTCTGCCATAGGATATGAATACGTCTCCTGTTCGTTGTTTCCTCGTACCCTTCTGCGTTGAGTCCTAGAGCGGGTCAACAAGAGTATCACATGAGTCCTGGGGTTCCCTAGTACTAGCGGGATCATAGTTCACTATCGCGAGCATCGGCTAGATCGGCTGGTACTGGCTGGCACTGTCAGCTGCACTGAGATTCGGAATTTTACGTCCCAAAGCCACTTTTCCTCGAAAACTTCGAACTCGTGTAATTCGCGCATGATTCCTGCTACCACACCGCGGAAAGCAGGACCGGTACGTCATTTTCTTTATGTGCTCGATGCACCTGTCAGATTCTTCACCACCCTTTTCAGAGCCTCAGAGATCCCGCCACAAACGTCCCGATATGGTCCTAATCTTTCGCTATTTGAATTTCGCCGGCCTATCACCGTATAGCCCTTCGTGTCGGAAAGTGTGTTTGAGTATCTGCACGTAGAGATCATTAAGTATGTGCAGAAGCAATATGCAGTCGAGAAGTTCCTCGAGGCAGGTAAGTCAGCACTCAATCCGTCTCCTCCCTCGGGGTCTGCTGATTCGAGTGCTCTCTCCCCCTCCAATAGGTGTGACACGATGCGCTTATGTGATGTTCTGCTTCCTCATGCCACCATTTCTTGTAGGTTACGACGAGACAGAAGCTGTTCTACAAAGTCGGGCACTCGCAGGAGCGAAACTAGAGTCAATGGGTTTTGAGGTGGGATACAGATTAGGTGAGCGCTACAGCAAAGATATTCACTTCCTGCAGCTCGATCGTCTAGCATTGATTAAGTATTTCTGCATCCACATCTGGACGAATGTGTTTGGCAAGCACGTAGATAAACTAAGGTCTGATAGCAGTGGGCTCTATGTACTCCATGAGTGTTCCTTCCCCTGGATCTCACAGATTTCTTGCGCATCCGAAGCTGATGCAGACTGGAAATGCAGACCATATACCCAATTGGCAGTCGGTATCATCCGAGGTGCCCTGACGAACTTTGGTCTCGCACCTGAGGTTTGTATGGAGTTCGACTTCAGCAAGTCCGAGACTAAACCTGGCTGCCTGTTCTACATCGTGGATCACAATCATCCGAAGCAGCTCCTAAGGCAGCGGCAGATTTTGGATCGAGACATTCAAGCGCGGTTTGAAGAACAGCTCCGAGAAATTCAACTTGATATCCAGAGAGAACTCGACGCGCAAAGGCATGTCACATCTGCAACGAGCAATAATCATACCGACACCGCGACGGAGTCGAAGGACACACGAGCGGAGTCGACAGCAAGTGTCGCACAGGATCCTGAGCAGTCAAACTCGACTTCGCACGGCGCAAGGCAGTCTCAACCTGATCGGGACCCAAGCGATGCAGAGCAGGAGGAGAGCAATGAGTAGTCAAGGCCAATTGGTCGAAGCTCCAAAATCTATACAATGTACAATACAATTTATTTCGCTTAGCCATAGATTAAGCACACGTGAGCTATTGTAACCTTGGGAGAAGTGGCATTATATGGTACAGTTTGCACGTCTCTTCCACTTGGCCACTTTTGGAGATTGACTGGTTCGCACGTAATCACCACTTATTACGAACTTAGAACCTGGTTGGCGTGGAAGTGGAGGATATTGAACTTGAAGACAGACTCGGAGACGAGAGGGATATGCTACCGTCTGATGAGTCCGGCACAATGTCAGCTGTCAACAGTGACACATCTTCACGTAGCATGGGACTGGCAGCGTTTGTAGTAGATTCTCGCAATTGAACTTCAGTCGACTTATCAAGATCAACGTCAAGAAGAGCATCGTCGGATCCCTTGGGTAGCGTTTGCTCAGCGTCAGATGGCTGGACAAGCACATCAAGGACAATGGCATCTTGTCGCTGCTCTTCCTGGTCCTGCATCTGCTGCGTATGCTCTGCAAGCTGTCTTGCGCGAAGGGCTAAGGCCGGCCAATCAGACCACAGCACGATGACCGACACAATGATTGTAACAACAAGGTATCCAATGGCCATTCCATACCAGAGGCCGAGGAGCTTCAAATTGAGCTCGAAGGCAAACACATACGCGAGAGGAACTCCCGTTCCCCATGCTCCCAACAAAAAAGCAACTGCGACTGGGACTGGTCGTGCCTGACCATCTAGCGTGGCCATGGCGATGTAAAACAATGAAAGTGCTAGATAGGTGACACCCACAAAGGTTTGGACACTTGAAGCCTGCCTCCAAACTTCCGGGTCATCCGAAAATACCTTGGAGAGGACCTGTCTGGATAGGATTAAGAACATGGCGACGGCGACACCAAAGCCTGTCGCAGCCATGAGCCCGAATCGGGTGACGCGCTTTGAGCGATTCGGTGCGTTTGCCCCGAGGTAGTGTGCAATTCGCACACGCACTGCAGCTGTGGTACCCCACATGAAGCTGGTCAAAACAAAGAAACATGAGATGATCGCATTGTGTGTGGCGACCTGAACTCTTCCAAGTTGAGCCGCGAATATCGTAATGATTTGGATCTGCCATTCTTCAAAGCACAGTCCTAGACTCAGTGGCAGCACCTGCGTACAAAGATATCGCTTACTTCGTTCCTTATTCAACGCTTCACGCAACTTCCATCCCCCCCAAGTCTGACGATGATATCCTCTGTACCTGAATGCATAGAGCCAGAGCAAGATGATCATAATGACTCGGGTCAACGCAGTGGATATGGGAGCGCCAACGAATCCGAACCCTTTCCAGGAGCCAACACCATGTACGAATAATAGATTCAGACCGATGTTCAAGCCAAGGCCTACGAAAGACACCACCATGGTAGGTGTTGTTATACCTAGCACCTGCAGGTAGCATTGCAGAATCAAAAAGAGTGTAAAGGGGATAAGACGGAGCGAAGACCACATGGCATACTCCCCACCGAGAACGGCTTCTTCATGGTTAACATTGATTAGCTTCAGCACGGGTGTCGTGAGCATCCAGAGACCGATCAAGGGAAGGTTGAACAGTGTCGACCAAACAATTGAGAGCTGTACATAAAGACCTACGAGCCTATAGTTCTTCGCTCCATACGCCTGAGCTGCGAGAGTCGTTAGACCAGCGCCGAAACCTGCCAGTACGCAGGAAGTGACCTCCATCCAAACTGTAGCGTTTGCGGCTGCGGCCAAGTACACCGTACCGATGTGACCGAGGATGGCCATGGACGAAAAACTCATACCTGCAGTACCCAGAAAGGTCAACCCGACGGGAAGACCAATCTTCCAGAGCTCGCGTACTTCGCCTGAAGAGGAGGGATGCCGAGGAGTGGTGAAGCAAGAGGGGAGCAGATGTAAGCAGTGGGAGAACTTCAACAGCCAGTCTGAGGTCCAGCCCAGAAGATAGGGATACGCATCGCGGAGTCACGTACTCTTTCGCCATTCAGGTGTAATCTCATCATTCATTCGGTCTTCACTGGTGGTAGGATGTTCCGCAGGGGGAGTTCCCTCAGGTTGGCTTAGTCGTGGTGTGACTGAGTCATCTTGCGGTTGATTGACATCTGCAAGATCGTTTTGATCCTCTTCTAGGGCTTGCATGCTAGTGCGTTGCGATGAACCCAAATCCAATCAATAGTCTGCGTGGGTCTCCAGCGAACTGTGCAGTCGGATCGTCCGCTGCACTTGATGCTCACGCGTGCACTTAGTGAATTAATCCAGTGCACCGGACTGAGATTTCTTCTCTCCGATTGCGAATTCGGATTCTTCTTTGCTTTCGGCGCGTGCTACCCCCAAGAGATTGCTTCGCGTGCATCGCCCAGCTCTCGCATCTCTCCAGGGGTAGTCCAAAGGCACGTAGCCCCTTTATTACAATTTTCATCGTCCAGCCCTGTGCTGAGCGTGTATCAAATTGCGACAGATCACTGCAGTGACTCCTGAATCGACCGTCGGGCGGAGACGTTGCATAGGAGGCGCTCCGAGATGTAACATCCTAATAACGGGTATTGGTTTACATGCACTTTTTGTGATAGCGTACTGTCACTCGGGTGGTAACCGCATGTTAGATCACCACCTACCAGCCCGTCCAGACGCGACCTCTCCGAAGCAGTCAAAATGGTGCCAAGTGACACAAAAAATTCAAAAGCACACTTGATTATCGCTCGGATAGAATAGGCGGAATGAGTGGGCAAGGTACTCGAAAAAGCGCGTATTTAACCACGCTGCCTCCTATTGTTGGCGGTGGCGCGGCCAGAGGCCCGGAAACTCGCGCCGCATCGACCATTTCAACACAGAACAGAAATCGTGGGTTGCTCAGTCAAACCGAGGACCGGAGTCAAGTGCCCATAGCACGCGTGGCCCCGGGCGGACGGGCAGGCTCGGGATCCAGTGTTCGTTCGGTTCGCACCCCCGTGGATTCTAGCCTACCCACAACGTCAGCCGTGCAGTCCTACATTGTCAAACCCATAGCAACTCCGACAAGTGAGGGTCCAACCGGTTCGTCTCAGTCGCGGCGCTATCCAGTGCAGTTGGGGTCACCCACCTATGCTAATGATGGTGAAACACGTGTATCTACTCTCTCTACAACGAAATCAATCAGCCCCTCCGCATCGCGCCGAGGATCAGGTGCCAAATCCGTCAGCTTTTTCGACGATCCGTTACCATCCGAAGGACTCAGTCCCCAAAGCGATTTCTCGCGCTCGCTTGAGCATGACTTCGCCAACACTGCTCCTCTAAGCGGGCCATCGGCCTCGATTAATGAGGAGAAATCACATGACGACCGATCACCATCTCCTAACTCGCTATCGCACCGGAGAAGTGATCTAGATGACGGTTCTCTCAGCGCTCCAGTTCCAGCAGGTTCCGCAGGTGACCCGACCCAGTACAACTTGCGCAAGATACATCTTCTTCAGTCCAAGGAACTCGATGTCTTAGATGAGATCGACAAGGTGACCCAAGACAACATTCGTCTCGAGGCTGAGCTGAAGGCTTTGATCGAGGAGCGGAACGAAAGAGCGAACAGGACACGACAAGAGGTGGAAAGCAGTCTTCGCGCGCTTGATGAGATGTGCAAGGAATTTGAAATGGAGATGCGCCAACGAGGCGCGAAGCAAAAGGAGTTTTATGAACAGCTTGGCTGGATGCCGAAGGAACTCAAGGTGAAACAGTATGGTGGGCTCAAGAGCAAGTCGGGTGGAGCTACTGGTACCAAGGCTGTCAAGAACAACAGCAATGTTGCTGGTATGCTGACGATGTCATCGTCTGCAGCTCGTGCTGCCCCTGCCAGGACGAGTGGAACCAAGGGATTGGCGGCATCACAAAAATCTTCCTCCCTAAGATCCGTTGCGCACCCTAAGGCGGTTGGCACACGCCAGGCGCAGGGACACAGCCTGTCAAGGGCTACGCAGGGCCAACCAGCTCGTAAAACTACTATGAAGCCCGGCGAAAAGCCAAAGGCTGCAACAAACACCACACCTGACGCTTGGCATGACGTTGAATCACTTGACTTCACAATCCCATCTGCTCCCAAGAGCCAACCACTCAACCAGACCCAAGACACGGCATCGTCATTGCCAACGCAGCCTGAGGAGTTGAACCCACCATCAAGCCTTGAGGGCGAGTACAAAGTGCTGGAGGAGTACCACGTCGATGATAATGCTTTGCAAGGTGAAGATCAAGATCAGCCTGACAACGTACAATCTGGCGACGATGAAGGAGAAGAGGAGGGCACTTTGCAAGAGGCTTACGATACAGACTTTCAGAATCCTGAGGGGGATAGGTTCGACGGAGATGACGCTAGCAACGGTAGCGGTAACTACGTCTCCATCATCAGACGCACAAAGGAGACACCACATATGAGCCTAAAGGACGCAGCAATTGAGCGAATGCAGGATGATTTCAGACAACTTGCCGAATTATCGCGTCACCTGACAGAAGAAGATGATGAACCAGATGAAAATGATTCCGACTTGGGCAATAATGCACACCCCGAACTCGATGCGGACGATGATTACCAACGCTACCTCGCTCGTGAACGCCAGCGCCGTAGAGAAGAGATCGATCGGATAGAAGAGTTAAGGGTGCAGCAATTCTTGAGAGAAGCCGAAAGAATTGCAGAAGAGGAGTTAGCTCGTCGGTACCCGAATGGAATCCTCGCCGCTGAACGAGCAGCTGCAGAAGCTCAAGCGGCTCAGGAAGAGTCAGAGCCTAACGCCCCGTCTCTTCAAGAAGAACCATAATTCCTGACCACGTCTAAGCTGAGTTGCGTACTTGGCTACAGGGTGATACATATATGCAAAGAAAAACCAATAAAACTCGACATATTCTGTATAGTAGTCACTTTACATTTAGTAACAACTAAATGTACCTGTATTTGCTTTAGAATTGCGTCGAGGATTCCACTTCAACCGATACTCCCGCTGCGCGATAACCCTTAAGAAGTGTGGCGACTGAGGCGCCGAGCTGTGCGACGTGGCGCGAGAGACTTTCACTGGCTCCACATGCATCACGCTGATGAATTCCGGCCAAGGGATCGGGTCGGGTCGAGGCGGAAAAAGGCAACCTACGGGCGATTCTGCGGACGTTTACGTTCGAGCCGACATCATCCTCCGAGATGAGTGCGGGTTCATCTAGATCGGCCTTGGTCTCTGTCGCCATCTCTGGGTCTTGTTCATCCTCAATAATCGTATCAGGGTCGTGGAAGTCTGACACCTCAGCAATCATAACACGCTGTGAGGCAAGGAGCGCAACAAAGGCTGCCTCCGCAAACTGGCGCAGTGCGCGCTGCAACGATGTGGCCGCATTGGACACAGCAGAGATGTCTTGGCAGCTCGCGGCCTTGGAGTCCAACTGAATGATCGAAGCCGCACCGCGCTGAGTAGTTCTCTCATAAACTCGGCTGGGAAGAAGACCTGCAACGCGAGATAGGTATAACCTTGACCTTTCTTGAGGCGTTGTGGCTGACACGGAGTGATTGTAAGGCTTAAAGAAACCAGAGCCTGAGATGGAAGCTGAGAGCGGCAAGAGGAGTGTGATCGGCTGGTCAGAAAGTACTTCCGTTTGGCAGAGGACAGAGGCTAACAGAAGGGCATTTGCAACTTCCTCGGAGACTCCGACATGTTCCTTCTCTTCGGTCGCATTTGCAGCTGCGTCGGCTGCATTCGCGACGGCCTGTCCTTGCTGAGTAAGCTCGACCTTGGCATCAACAGGGAGAGTGATCAGCTTAAGAGCATACAATGTTGCCAAGGCGACTGTCACAAGCGCAGCACAGTCACCGGTTGTCTTTGTTTTGTTGCTGCATCCGCATCTACCTGGCTTGCCTCCTTGCAGGATAGCAAGGCATCGCAGAACTTGGACGAGCAACGCTGATCCGCTAAGCTTACCAAACACATCTCCACAGGGTTCACACAGCTTCAAGGCTGCGTCATAGAATTTGCCAATGAACTCATGTGCCTCTGTAGCGCTTGTGGATGTGAGAGCGTTTGCAGACAAATGCGAGAAGACATCTGGTACTAGGTTTCGTGCAGCCGCCAGTTCATCCTCGGACTGGCACTGATCAAGGCACAGTTCCCTTGGCCAATAGCCCTCAGTGCGATCATAGAAACGAACGTTCATCACAGACAGGCTCTTTTCGGAGCTGGGGTCTGGGATATGGATAGGTGCTCCAAGTGCAGAGGTAGTCTTGGAGAGTTCCTTCAGAATGGGGGAAAGTGAAGCTGTACCCGCAGCACTGTCGTTTAGATCACCGAAAGCTGATGCCAAGAGGAGCATAGCCTGGGCTCTCAATGGAGCAAGAGCATCCAATAAACGAGGATGTGCAGACGATAGGACTTGTTGCGGTCGATCAACCAGAAGACCTGTGAATAAAGGCTCCAAGGTTGAGGGTGCTAATGTTCCAGATGCTACCGCTGTCGCAACAGCGCTCGGGAGAGTGGCAGTGGCGATGGCATTTGAGGTGGCACTCGTTTCGTCTGTCTTCGTTTCACCTGCCTGCTCATTACTGCCGTTGAGGGCGTTTTCATCAAAATCTTGCAAGATAGCGCCTTTAGCTGCCGCCTTTGCAAGAAGCTTCTTGGCCTTCGAGGACTTAGATGCGGCAGTTGGGACCTTAGGAATGGGTAGCAAGGGCGTGAACTCGTATCGTAGGGGACCCATCTCACCCTTACCTCCGACGAAGACCAGTTGACGTTCGAGATAGCGCAGGTTCGAGTTAATTGCCTTGACCAAGTTAACCTTCTGCACAGGTGAATCCCACTTTTCCTGCCGGTCAATGATGCGAAGCAACGGGGCAAATGCAGGGTCTGCCTTCTGGGCTTCCGTGAGAGACTCACGTTCCTGGTACTCCTGCAACACCTGATCCACGGCAAGTTGGAAATCTATGAAGCCAACTTTGTTGAGACATGAAGCTAAGGTTTCGCTACCTCGGTAGCCAGCAATCATGCAAGCCTCTGTCAGTTGTCTGAAGGTGAGTTCAGTTGAGTCCAACACACTTGCAAGACTGACCCATTCGCACTTTTCCATGTTGACAATATCGAGCTTGGTGATAACCTTGTCGACTGCAAACAAGAGCAAGTCGGGATCGCCATAAACAGCATGCACAAACTGGTGGGGAGGATGTGCGAACCATGCCATCTGGGGTTCTACATCGTATGGTGCGACAATGACCTTGGCGCCCAGACGGAGCAGAGTTTCCTTCACCACCTCCAGAGCAGGGCGATTAAGGAAGTCGGGCGTGGTCTGTAGCTCGTTAAAATACTTTGTTGCGGTTTCAGTACGGCCTTCGCGGTACTCGGTCCATGCGCGGTCGCGTTCACCGGCGTTCGAATCTGTAGGGGCATACGTGCTGGGGTCCGCACTGAGTCGGCGCATCGTGGAAATACCCTCAAAGCACCAGATGACGCTGGTATTGAGTTCTTCAAAGGCCTTGACATGCTTCTCGACAGTTTCCTGGATATGGGCGATTTGCACCACACCGAGGGCCTCGGCCCATGCGTCGCGAACAAGCGTCTGGCTAAAGTATTTGCTGGCATCGACTGCAATCGCACCGTCGCGTAACACTGCCGTAGGGGTCTTCTGCACGGCCTTAAGGCTTTGCAGCCACTGGAGCAAGCCTCGTGGGTTCGGCATCTAGATATGTGCGTTCAGAGTGTAGGGGTGCGTTGTAAGAAGGAGATTATTGGTGGATGCGGGAGGTGGGTCGCTCACAAAGTCTGCAGAACAAGGAGGACTGAATGAGCCGCAATTTAAGAGGAGTAATTTCCTTCCTGTTGGGAATTGTGAGGCACGACGCGCCGGAATAACCTCAATGGAATGACATAATACACTACAGCAAACTGAAATAACACCTATTTCACACGGCTAAACACTCACATACCTTAGTACAAGGACACGGCAATTCTGCAATTTCAGCCACATTCCACTCCTCGCATTTCCGTGGCCGCGGCGTGTCATGTCGGGGGAGGGGGGTGTCTTTCATCCTGGAACTGTTGCGATGGGTTGTGACAAGCACCGCCATGCGATGTGTCACACTGATCACCCCTCAGATCACTGAAATGGCACTGCTCAAGCGGTTGCCAGAGCCTTGACCACTTTTTCATAGTTGCTGTATCTCGCGAGCGAGAGAGTGCCGGGGAATGCAAGTGCTTCATTGCATATAAGCTTACTTGGAAACAACCATCACCCAACTATCTGTATAGCCTGCTCACTCAGATCCACATGAGTTTGACTCCCGTTGTCAACGCTGTGGCGTTTTGTAAGTCAGGAGACAAGGAAGGCGTCGTGACCTTCCAACAGATGGTAGGTCCTATACAGTCGCATAGGCAAACGATGTAGTCGGGTGTGCCTACATTTTCTTCACGATGGAATGTCTCCATACTCATTAGATCGCTCCGGGTGCACCCTCAAACGAACACTCAACTATAGCTGGAGGGCGGGCCAACCATCATTGAAGCGACGTTCAAGAACTTGGGCACGGCTCGATACACTCTGCATATCCACGAGTACGGTGATATTACCTCTCTCAATGCGACGGGCGGCTTCTTCGCTCCAATTCGCAAGGCAAACACAGCCAATTCGATCGAAAGCAATCCTGAGCTCGTGATCGAGCATGTTGGCAACCTGGGCGAGCTTGTTGCCGTTGAGCCTATTTCAACTACCGTGCCGACATCGGTTGATGATGTTGCCAAGAACACACTGCATACGCTCCAAATCGTAGACAAACGTGTTTCGCTGATAGGACCCACCTCGGTGATTGGACGATCTGTTGTGGTCCATCAAGACGAGGGAGAAAGCCACAGCGTACGAGTTATGGCAGGAGTCATCGGCATCGCTCCGTAATTCATGTCACGAATAGACGCAGCTACTGCGTTGCATGCATTCTACCAACCTCTTGACTGTGTTTTAATAGGCAACACGCAAAATGTAGTGTTTTGTCGTTGTGTATTCTGGGTACTTGAAAATTCTCTGTGTTTGTTGGTGTTTCGCTTTTCTTTGGTTTTGGTTTGACCGTGTGTTGTACATAGAAGAAGTGTAATCCGCACAATAAAGGCTTTGTGCAGTAGTTGATTCGGAGGTTGGGATGCTAGCGTAACAAACTTTACTTTCGGTAGTGCCGTGCATTCTTCAGCAGCAGGCGTCCGTCCCTGTGTTCTGTGTGAAACTTTTGTGTGCAAGGAGGGCATCTCTCGGTGGGCTTTGCTAACCTCACACAACACATCCAAACGATTCCGTTAGCGATCATCATTCTCATTCCGGTGGTTAGGTCGACACAGTTGTTTTGTTCTGGCTGTTGCTGTTACTACCAAATGACGAGCATCTCTCCAGTGACGAGATGTATCGAGATGCCGTTCAGCGGGGTGATGACGCTAATGCAAAGGTAATTCATGCCCGTTGTTTGCGCGAGTTATTGTGGATCTTTTGGTTTTCTAAGGCATGTGAGCGCGTAAGTAGCAAGTGTGCCGAATATTGGCTACATAGTCGTATTTGATGGGCCTTTAGAAGGGGTAATTATAGTGTTATATATCTGTCAAGATCGGTATTGCGAACTTGATGCATGAATGCGGTGGCGACGTAAGCCAGAAAGAATTAGCGAAAGAGAACGAAGTCGAGGGAGATCAACTGCACATCGATATGGGAGTTGGACTAGTTGGGCCAAGATAAGCGTTGCAAGGGTACGGCGGTAGGGAAGGAAATGAAACGTAACGAGTGACAGAAGAGACGAACGAGGTAGCAAAGGCTCGTGAAAACATTTAAAGAATGAGGGAGGTATGGGCTCACTGACGTGTGGTTCGTCGCGTTGGAAACCTCATACTTGTCCCGCCGATGAGGCAGCCATGAGGTAATGCAAACCTACATCAGTAGTACTAGAGACGCGAGGTTCAATCTGAACAATCAGCGTCCAGCCGGTCAATGAAATTTGCACTGACTCGCATTGTGTAAGCGGTGCCCAGCATCCTCGCGATTTAACACAAGTTTGCATACGTGGGGGGAAATTGAATACAGGGATGAAAACAAGTAGACTAAGTAAGGCAAGTATAGCAGCGAGTGGTGGAGAAAACATAAAAAGAAAGAGCAACCGAAGAGCATAACGAATGAATGTCAGAACGCTGGTGAAAAAGGCAAAGGTTCGCGTGTTTCGAATTTGCTGCACACATCGTTTCATTGATTGATTGTGAGCATGTGTAATCCGAACCTGACCATATTACTCCGCCTTGACTGCGGATGCAGCAGCAGATGCCGCTGGTGCTGCGCTTGCGCTGTTAACGTTCGTTGCGGCAGCAGGAGCTTGAGCATGAGCGCCCTCATCCTGAGCAGCTTTTAGCTTCTGCGCCCAGGAGGTCTTTGGAGGAGCAGCGGGTGCTGCTGACGTGCTGCTGGTTGCAGCTGCTCCAGCACTGCTTGTGCCGCTGCTTGTGTTGTTACCACCACGCTTACCCTCGCTCTGACCCTTGCCATTTCTTCGGCTACCCTCGCCCTTGCCTTCGGCGGCCTTCTTCTGCTGCTGCTGGCTCTGCTCGTCCTTCTTACCTTGCTGCTCGCCCTTTGCCTTGCGCTGCTGTTGCTGCTTGTTGTTGCCATTCTCCTTCTCCTCAGTGCGCTTGGCAGGCTGTGCAGATGCGGTTCCGGCATTCTGCTGTGCGGCAGCAGCGGCAGCGGCAGCGGCTGCCTTGCGAGCTGCATTCTCACGTGCAATGGCCTGAACCTGAGCTACGCTCTCTGCAGAAGGAGCAGCAGCTGCCATCTGGGCAAAGTTGCGTGAACCAGTGGGCAATGTGGGTGCAGCGACAGAGCTGACCTCAAGCGCGGGTGTGGGAACCTCCGGTCGTGAAGACTTGCCCCGGTTGCGGTTTCCACCCTGCTTACGGCCACCCTGCTGTTGGCCCTGGGCCTGGGCCGCGCTGTCACCAGACTGGGCGCGTCGGCCCTGTTGTTGCTGACCTTGTTGTGCCTGTTGCTGCTGGCCCTGTTGCTGCTGACTCTGTGCTTGCTGACCCTGCTGCTGACCTTGCTGACCATGTCGGCGTCCGTGAGGTTTGCCTTGCCCAGGTGCAGCACCAGCTGCTCCGTTCGCTGCCAAATTAGGATTAAACGTCTCATGCGACATCATGGGGCCATTTGCGAGATTAGGGAAGCCTGGGAAGACACCAGCGTAGGGCTGGCCGGGCAACATGGCTGGAGTTGCTCCTGACAAATCGAAGAAGGGGATGTTCGCGCCAGTAGCAGGCATGCCCACAGCCTGAGGTGAAGGCGATGCGGGGTACATGACGGGAATGGGAGTGAGGAGACTGTGGGTCTTGCGTGGAGTGGGGCGGACAATTGCAGCAGCCGCGGCTTGTGCTGAGGGCGACTTGCCCTCTGCCTCACCAGCGAAGAGAGGAGTGGAAACACCGTCCTTGGTGACCTTGGGGAAGCTCGCAGGAGGCTCAAAGTCGGTCTTTGCAAGCTCCTCAACGACCTTCGCCATTTCCTCGCGTGTGTAGCTGATGTAGGGACCAGGGTAGCCAACGACTCCATTGGAGTGCGTCTCTGGGTCGTACTTGTTCTCGAAGTCGCGAGGACCACCACGGGGCTTCTGATGGTGAGGGTGATGACCAGCATGGTGACGGCCACCAGGGTGGATCATACCAGGGATGTTCTTACGACCCTTCCCACCCATGGGTGCGTTGGGGTCCATCTGAGGATGAGCATAGCCATACGAGAATCCCGATGCAACAGGGTAGAAGCCATTCACTGTTGGTACAGCTGCAGCCGCGGAGGCGCCAGAGACAGGACCCTGTCCCCATCCTGCAGATGCACCGACCGAGGGTGTACCGGCACCCTGCTGAGGGTAAGGGAATGCTGATGGAGGAGGAGGGCTGAAGAGATAAGGCGTTGCAGGCTTGACACGGCACTTGATGGGCTTCTCGCGGAAGTTCTGGGTCATCAACCAAAGCGCGGTATCGGAGCACACTTGCTCTTCGTCGAACTGGATGTACCAAAGTGTGTTAGTGAGAGGATCAGGCTTGATAGAGCGAACGTGGACCAGTCGGTCCTCCGTGAAGACTGCACGAAGTTCCTCCTCGGTAGTGTCGGTGGGGAGTTCACGCACAATGATGGTCGTGCGAGGCTCACGCTGTGGCCGCACTCGTCGAGCCTCGAGATCCAGCTCGAGTCCTTTGCATTCACGAATGATTGCGATGAGATCTTCTTCATTTTCTGTAATCGCCTTGACCTTAGGGAAGCTCGCTAGCAATGCAATGGAGACATAACCCTGCGCATCCATACGCGACACGAGGAACTTATCTGAAAGGAGGTTGCTCTTGCTGAAGTAGAACTCGAGTTGGGATTTGAGCTGTGCCTTGGCTTCATCTATATATGCGAGGATACATATCACAAGTATGCAGTCAGTAAGCGAGCATGTCAACACGCGTCATTTCAAAATGTAGTGCAATTCCCCACCGCGCATCCCGGCAACTGCAACGCGGAGCACGGCGAGTGATCTGGCCACGGCAAAAGTTCGTCAGGTCACAGGAGAGTGCCGTAGCGGTGCGCACGCATACAATATATCCTAACGCGGATGGGTGCAAACGGGTTAGCCCACACGATCAACTAAGTTGCAGATTTCTCCCTGCAACCCTCCATGCGTTTACTCACACTGGAATGAGAGTAGAGCGAAGCTAAGGCCGGAGAGGTGTGCTGCGGGTGATAAGGAAATTGAGTTTTTCCTAGTAAATGCGCAGCGGGATGGGATTTATCAGAATAATATTCTACGTACCGGTGAGCATAGTACCAGTTGACGCCATTGTGGTGCGAGTCTAGGCCCGTCTATGTCCTCAAATACGATGAAAAACTCCTTCTTTTTCAAGTCTTTTTTCCGTCTCGGTCTTGTCTCCGTACGAGAGCCGAGTTTTAATGTCAGTGTCTTGCATGGCTACTTTTTGGGCCAGGACGCTTAGGAAAAACACAGATGAACTCGAGGAACTCTTCAAAAATGAGCAAACTTTGGGTGGATGGAATTACACAACGATCCAAATTTGGAACTTTGCACCAGATTTGGAACCTAGTTCCAAAGTTTGGAACCAATTTGGAACTTTTTGGAACTTTGACCCACTGGAAGCTGAGAAATTTGGAACCTTTGTAGCCTTTTGGAACACTTTGGAACGGTTTGGAACTTTTGCCATCACTGCGAGCTCGAGCTCATCAGGGGGCAAGTGAAGTGGTGAAGAAAATGCGACTGAAAACAAGGTGATGATTGGTTGGTTTGGGGCACACCCAGCGGTGCCAAGGGCTATATTATACCTCAATATCATTCAGCAACGAGTGTAGTATCGGATATTACCGGGTCTATTCCATGCAGCATGGCTTGGTGACGTGGAAACACGCACAAATCATTCTTGGAACGATGAACGAGGTCAGTCCAGGGCCGAGCCGAGTGCATTCCAGCAAGCTTTTGCCAGGGATGCTGAGGCACTGGCCTTACTCTCACCCGCGTATACTCTGGGGGACAGTGTTTGCGAGCGGAATGTGCGGTCCTGAGATGCGTGGCCTCGGCCGATGGCACTTGAAATAAGGCCCAACTAGTCCGCACTCTTGAGTTGCCGTCGATCGGCATTTCGATGCTTGAATCGCCCGTAGCCAGAGGCTATTGACGTTTCAAACGTAATGAACATCTTCTCACACCTACTCTCTATCTTATATGTAATTCCCAACGCGTCCAGCAGACACATGCGTGCTAAGTGGAGAAAGAAGCGCATGCGCCGCCTCAAGCGCAAGCGTCGTAAGATGCGACAGCGCGCAAAGTAAGCGTTATGCTTTGCGTGTGCAAGCAAGACTAAGGGGGTAACGACCAAACCCATGCGCCACCGCGCCCCAAGACAATGGTGGCGATGACCACGACGACTGACGGCTGCTGGGACCGTAAGAAGTTCCAGTCGCGCTCTCCCTCTTAAGCTTGTCTACTGTCTACATTCGGTGCCGAAACGTCAGTTGCCATCAGCAGTTCGGTCCTTGTACGAACTGGGGCATAGATATGTAGGTGTGCAGAGTAACCAAAACTTGTCCATCAAACGACGGTTTTGATTGGCTTAGAATACTATGCATGTCATTGACTTGGTCCGTGCGAGTCATTAGGCACTGGATCCGCCAAAACGCATTTTTTCTGTAGCCTTTATCTGGTTGCTGCCCGTGTAGGTAGCCAATACGCTCAGGACAATAAACCAGGTAATGACTTTGAGATGAGTTAGATCGTCATATCGAAAGCAAGTGTGGCAAGTGTGGCAAAGCATATGCGAGTTCATATTTCCGCAAGCACTGGAGAGGTTCTATTGTTTCATTAACTTGGTTGATCAATCGACTTGGACCGTTGGTAGACGAGAGCGTGCCGGAACTACTATTGGGTACTCTGAAAGTGAATCCTAGCTGTAAAGTACTGAGCTCCGTATGACGACTTTACCTGGAATGAACGAAGGAATGAGCAAACGAACGAGTGATGCTATCGACACGGGATAGAAGGAACTACGGCCACACAGAGAACTTCGGCCATACAATAGCTGACTCTACATACAAACGTAAGGCCCTCCCCCAGTTAGTGCTCCCCGAAGTGCTGCTTGAGGTACTTCACGGTCAACTCGTAGCCAGTGAAGCAGACCGCGTTAGCAGGGAGAGCACGCATCATACAAGGAGCGAAGCCAGGGAAGAATCGCTTCACACCACCTTCCTTGTACAACTGGGAGAAGGTAGATGCGAGTGTGGGGTACTGACGATTCTTGACGAGGTTGTCAGCCTGCATTGCGGACTTGGCAACATCGACTGGGTAAATCAAAGGCCAGTAGAACAGACCACCGATACCACCAGCAAGCATCAACTTCCATGCAGGAAGCGTGGCCGGCGTCTCCTGGCCAGATGCAAGCCACTGCTTGCTCTTCTCATAGAAACCAAAGTACATAGCCACAGCGACAGTGTTACGGACAGCAGTTGCTGGGAGACCCTGGAACACGCCGCGAACGCCATGCTCCTTAACAATGTGCTTGACACAACCATAGAATGTGTTGAACAATGGCTTTTGCTTGAACACCTGGGTTTGAAGCTGTGTCTTGAAGAGGTCAACCGGCGATTCTACGAGTGCAACGAGGGCACCGGTGACTGCACCGGCCTTGAAAAAACCCGAGGTCTCCATCTCGCCAGACTTCGGATTTGCGAACATAGGCTTGACCTTGCCCCAAACGCCGAATTGCCAGGCATTGAGGAACATCTGACCCCAGAGCGGGGAAGCGACACCTTTATAGAATCCACCGAAGCCCTCATTCTTCAAGGTTTTTCGGACGCAATCACCGAGGCCCGAGTAGATGGGGTTGGTTGCCGATTGAGTCTGCAGACGGACTTTCTGAACACAGATTTGCAGTGGAGTGGGATGTTTGGTGCCGGCATGAGGTTCTGTACGACTTATAAAGCACTTGAATCGACTGGAAAGCGATGTTTCACTGCTACGCACTGGTCCTTGATCGACGCAGACCGCACAAACGGACTCACAGCAGAGGTTACTCCGAAGAAAGCAAGCATTGCAGTGTAGAGGAACGTACCAGTGTGTCGAAGGGGTGTCCAACCAGCACCAAACCGATACCACCAACGGTGCCACCTAAACGAATAAATTGACATGGACTATCACTTGAGCGTCGGCCTGCATATTCCTCCGCAAACTGGGATTTCGGGAGATAAGCTCCGGAGTGCGTAGGCGGCGCGTTTTGACCGTGATAACGTACCTGTGATATCAATGGCCGCGGTTTTCAGCGCAGACGGGGACTTGCCGGAGTCGGACATAGTTTCTTATGAACCGAGCGTCACCGAAGTCGAGATTTGTGATTTTCACAAATGTGGACTCGAGAGTTCAAATTAGTTCACTGCGTCGGCCGGCTGGATGTCAGTGGTTGCGAGAGCTGCGCTGGGGGGACGGATCGATGCGAGCCTCATGTTTTAGGTTGAGCGCAACGTTGTATTGAGATAAACGAGTTTTACTATACAAACAGTGGACAGGATGACCTGGTTGTTGAGTATTCACTGTTGAGAAGTCATGCTCCCTGAGCTGTCCCCTCGCGTGCGAGCCATTGCTCGCAGCACCAGACTCTCATCAGCCGCGATGGATGCCATGAGTTCGTCTCGATGCGCCGCAATCTCATCCCGGATTGCGAGCATCGCTCGACGCTCACGGGCGGCACGGAGAATGTAAATCGGATTATACTCGTCCTTGGTGCGACGAACGAAGAGGTGGAAACCTGGGGGGTTCTTCGTGGCGGTCGAGGTGATGTCGTCTGCTGCCTGAGGACTCTGCGAATCTGATTTTGGAGCGCTACTATCATTACTGTTTGCAGTGAGGTCAGCTCCTAATCGATTGTTTGAAACAGAGGAGCTGCCGTCTCGTGCTCTCCTCGTCTCGGTTCGGATGTCATTTCCTTGCCTACTGCTACTGCTAGCATGCTCACCTTCGCTGTCGGATTCATCAATATCCAGCGTCATTCTCAGTGATGGGTTACCGCGAATGGAAGATTTCGGAAGCTCAGGTAGACTGTGTCGATGACTCTCGTCATGAGATACTTGGCCAGACTCACTTAAGTGATCTGTCTGGCTCGCTTGCCGTGACTCCTGTCCCCGCTCCGATTCCGACTGTTGCTCGTCGTCCGGCTTGCCTGCCTGAGTAGCACTCGTTCGGGAGACCTGAGGATCTATCTTTGAACCTGCCAACTTACCCTTGCGCTTGTCAACTCCTGTCAATGGCACTGGTGGTGGCACTGCTTGCATCATTAGCACGAGCTCTTTCACTGTTTTTGTCTGGCTCATGCACTGTGAGCATGCGATGCGTTGCAAGGCCGCATAGGTGTCTACATCAAAGATGTAGGTAAGCAGCGCAGCAGTCGCGGGTGTAGCATATCTTCTGTGCAGAAGCGAGCTTGCTCCTTGTAAGAACGTGACAACGTTCTTACGAATCTCGCTCAATCGCGCTCGCAAACCTCCGATCTTTTTGTACAGTTCGTTGACTGACGAGAGCATGGGCCCTGCATAGAAGTCCGGCGCAGACACAATAATCGCTGCGCGCATGAGGTACTCTTCGGGGTGGATACTCGCAGTCGCAGCTCCGGCAGCAGCACCGGAGCTAACGTCGACGGATCCCGCCGGTCCGGATCCTGCTGGGCTCATCGGCCCGTTTCCGCTGCTGGATTGCCGTCCAGGAGACAGTGGGATCGATTCAGGACCTCCTGGCTGCCCGATACCGGATTGGCCTGGCTTTGCTGGTTCGCGGACTAGGCTATGAGACCCTGCAAAGTGTAGTGGGTTCGATTGAATCTGCGTGTCAGAGAATGAAAAGACAATGCCTTGCACTCCAGTCTGGGATGACCGAGGGCTAGAGGGGCCAATTCCGAAGGGACTGGATAACGACTGAAGAAGGTTCATAGGCGGTGTTTTCAACAGCTTTGGGAGCTTCACCTTTCGCCACGTATCGACGCTCAACCTGAAACCACAAGGCGTTGAGAGGATGGTTGTTGCCGTTAAAGATGAGAAACTAGGCGTACTCGGCGTGGAGGGTACAAGTGGAGCCATTCTTGAAGCGTTGATGCCGGGCTGAGCCAGGTCGGCTGAAGATAGATTGGAGGCATCATGACCTCGCGACCGATCGACACGAGACACACTACGGGGCGACTCCCGTCCTGACGATGGCTCACCCGCACTGACAACTATGCTTGGCCAATTGATGTACAATGCAGCCAATGGGAGCGGCCCTAGGGCTGGGAGGGTCAGTGGGATGTGAATATGGGAGAGCGCTATTCCTGAAGGTGACTGGTACGTCGATGACAAAAGAGTTAGTTGGGTTCCATTGCCTAAGGAGTTAAAGAAGAACGAATGAGCAGCCTTGATGGGATCAACTTTTGACGATTTGACAAGAGGCTGATCCGTCATGGCTAGGTATGCAATAACCGCCAAGTATCGGCGAGCGACAGCGCGAGGGTTCATGGGAGCATCTGCTGCCCCCACCTCGAGTAGCCGCAAACACCAGAGCGGATCCTCAGGCCCAATCATATGCACAAGCATCGCCACGTCTGATGATGAGACAGGAGGAGCCGAGCGATGCAAGAGAGCAGTGTCCTGAGATTGTAGATAATGGTTCACTTGGAAGGCGGCCCAGCCGTCACGGAGTGCATTTGTGGAAGGTGTGCTTGACATCAACCAACTCAGGGTCGCATCTTGGCAACCACTCCTCGAGTTGTCCTGCGAGCCAGGGACATTCGACGTTCTATCCGAAAATGCGCCCAATGGGTTGTCAGAATCTGATGGGTGCTGACCTCCTCGTTGAGTTCGCACGCGAGCGGGACTACCTAAGGATCCTGGACTCATAGCACCACCACGTAAAAGTAAATCCAACTTTGCAGCCATTGCGCGGACATAGAGTTCGTTTTCATTTGCCATTGGCTCGATTAATACCTCAGGCACGGCCTCAAGACTAAAATTATACAGTTGTGCGTAATGAAGGAGCGAGATCTGCTCGGCTTGGACCTGGCTTGGCCAGTTGGGTCCCGGTGGAGCCGCACTCATTGCTGCCACAATCGCGGATGGGTTGGAGCTCGACTCCAAGGTACTGCCCATCCCTCCCATCATACCATTTCCAGAGCTACCAAAGTTGAACCCAGCACGATTCCATGCTGATTCGCCGATGGAACGCGCGAAGAATGATGACAATCTAGGCGCACGCGTACGACGTACGGGTTTTGTCTTAGGCTCTGTGCTGCCGTCTCGCAATCTGCCAGACTCCGGAGCCTTCTGAGGACTAGGTGGTGGGTCATGAGAGTCAGTGATAGAAACTGAGTCGAGATCCTCCTCAAACTCCGATCTATACGCATCGTACTCGTCATTTTCCATGGGTGAGCGATTCTTCACTGATAGCTCACTCGCGGACGCGTAATCGTCTTCAAACGCGTCTTCGTAGTCGCCTTCTTGATGAAGGGCTGGGTGGAGAGCATTTCTGCTTGTGCCTGTGGTTGCTGGCATGGTACTTCCACCGCCTCCACTCGTCATTTTAAAGCTGCTGGGATTGTCGTAGTCTAATGAGATTTGGCTGGAGTATGTCGGCGAATCCTTCTCTATCAACTTCTCCTTGCGGGACGGTGACATCGGTCCGCCGAGCGCGCTGTCGTCCACTGACTTGAATTGCTGCCGAGTGCTGGAGAGTGGGTATGCGCTAGCCTTGACCGTTCCCTCGGTCTGAGGAGAGAGAGCTCTTGCAGTCGATGTCCGAGGGGTAATGCCATGATACGGAGAGGTGGCCGGATTCTGTCGCATCCTTGGACTTGCTGCGCGAGCATCGCTATCCGTTCGATAGACCTTGAGCTCACCTTTTTCATTCCACCGATATTGGGCCACGTCCGGGAGGACTGTGGCGGTTTCCTCCAAAGTGTGGGTCAACGCGGATGCACGACCTTGCGATGGAAGGGAATCAAGTGAATACGTCGCTCTTGCCCGCTGCAATATTCGCGCTGAAGCTGGGGCAGTGGGATCCACACCTGCATGGGCCAACCAGGATTCTCGAGGACCAGATGAGGACTGCCTGATGGTCGGCTTGTCTCCCGAATACAGTTGTTTTGCTGTTGGTTTGCTCTCTGCCCTCGCAATCTCCCTGAACTTGAGTGTGGTAGCGTAGTCGTCCAGTGGCGAGCGAACATTTGGCGCGTATGACATCGACTTGAGGATTTCTCTTCTCAGCGTTTTCGCTGCTTCAGGATCTTCCGTGTCGAGCATTTCAAAGTACTCATCAAGAGTCATGTTCGTACGCTTGCGCTGGAGCCAGCGAACATAAGGAACAGTCGCATCCGTACGCCTGCCAGCGCTGGCACCGGCCGTTGCAAGGCGAGGTACCCTGGCGTGATGTGTGCCACCCCTACTGTTGTTACCAGCAGCCGCACTAGCCGTTTTGTGAGAGTTGTGCATGCTGTGTGTGGGTGTGGGTGGGACAAGCCCCCGTTGGTTCGACTCGAGCACAGCGCGAGTATCGTATAACTATGTTAACTTCGCACAACACTCACCCCACTACCGTGTTTCACCCTCACAGCAAATGTAACTCTTCGACCGTTTTTCTCCTCCGGGGCACAAATCCGGGCCAGGACGGGTGGGAGGGCTCGAAGCCCACTGGCGTTGACAGAAGATATCGACAAGCAGGTGCATGCAACATGCAATCCACGGATACAAAATTCATGACCAGGTTGTTCTGCAGGTAATAAGTGCCTTATCACCGCCGTCCCAACTTAGAGACGGCCATATCTAGTGATCGGAGAAAACGTCCGCTTCTCGTCTCTACCTAAGTCTGGAGTAGACACCAGGATAGTGGCTATTGAGTATCGCTCACATTATACATTGATAGGGCTAAGGGTATACCAAGGGTTGCGTCTATTCTAAAATCCAGGCATGTATTGGCAAAGAAGAACCTCTGTATCGGAGAATTCCTAGCTTCAGTGGTACCTGGCTCACAGTCAGCCACACCTAGCTAGCATTGAAAAGGCAAAACACTACGCGGAATCGCTGCCTTCATGTTGACGCATTTGAAAGTCTGTATAGACGACTCCAGAGCTCGCGTTTGGCGCTGTAGCTAAGGTAAGGTGATAAGAACACGTGAACTCGGTTCTTAGAGGTTCCCCATCTGATCGCTTCGTCTCTAATCCTTCTCTCCATCATCAAGCAGCATAGACTGCACTCCGGGGCATCCCTCTATTTGAAGAAAGTGGCCCGCACCGATGTCCCTCTTCATCGGTCGACTCTCTGCACATATCGGGAGAGATGACATTGTTCGCGCCTTCGAGGTTTACGGGCGGATGGATCGATGCGAAGTCAAGTATGTCGGGAATCGATTGGTAGGCTATGTAACATATCGAAATAGGGTACGTTAGAATTGGCTGTAACAATCTGTTCCTACTGGCAGATTATTGCATGGCAAATTGAGTGAATCTGGATTCCCCGGTGAACCCCGACCCGTTTCAAGACAGGGCTCATGCTCCACTTGCGAACTTACTTGCTTGTCAACTTCTAGAGTGACGCGGAGCGTGCGATGCAGGCGCTCCAGAATGCGTGCATTCGTGGAACCTGCATCAATATAGAATGGGCGAGGGTCCAGCAACCACGACATGGTGGTAATAGCCGTGCGGCTGTCGCAAACGATGCATCAGGCAGGCATTCAGCCGACACACCTCAAATTGGTGGCATGTCTGGCTCTCCAACCATTCAACACAGGTCGCCTCACCTTGCGAACCAAGCATTCTACCCTACTTCGATGCTTACTACACCTCTTGCATCACACGAGGGTATTATAACACTACCAGGATCTGGTCTTTCGTCCACACATCACTCAAAGTCGATTCCGTCAACGCCTGGCACCCACTGTGATTCTCCGCCTATCTTTCGCTCCATATTGCAAACTCCGCAGCCAGGCCAGATTCCTCGCTTGGAGATGCCGGGTCAGGTGTCAGGGCTATTACATGAATCTGAAAAACGGGGGATGGTTAAGGAGACGGATGATTCAATCATTGTCCCCATCCAAATCCCAAGGAGGTGCCTCCAGGCGATTCCGTATGATCCATTACAATACTCAGCGCTCCTCACGAGCATTGAAGGACACCACCGTAATAGGGACTCAAAAAGAGTAAGGTACAGTAGCAACAGTAGAAGCAATAGTAGAAGTCGTTCCCCAAGCAGGAGCCGAAACATTAGCTCAAGCAGGAGTCGTAGCAGGAGTCGTAGCAGGAGTCGTAGCAGGAGTCGTAGCAGGAGTCGTAGCAGGAGTCGCAGCAGAGATCATAATCATCACAGAAGGCGCGATAGACGATCTAGTCGGAGGACCACACGCTCACGCTCCCCTAGTCGAGATCATTACAGTCGTTTCGACAGGACGGATGTCCGAGGGGGGTCCACGAGAAGTAGAGATCGATCTCGAAGCTTATGCGACGACGACATTGTGCATGGTGAATTAATAAGCAGACGTGCACGATCCTACCACAGTAACTCTCATCGGAGGAAGAGCCACAGCCGTAGCCGAGATCGTAGTCTTGCTCATGGCTGCATTCGGGGCGTGAGTCGCAGTAGAAGCCCGCAGGAGCGTCAGTCGAGCAGTCGCAGTCGTCACAGTAGCCGTAGCCGTAGCCCTAGTCATAGCCGCAGCCGCAGCCGCAGCCGCAGCCGCAGCCGTAGCCATAGCCTTCGCCGTAGCCTCGGCGTAAGCTTCAGCCATAACCCCAGCCGCGAAGGAGGGCATCTACAAACTCCTCAGACCACCCGAGCATCAGCGGAGTCAAGTCTAAACAACGCGGGACAGGGCGTCGCGATAACAGCGAGGGATGCGGGCCTTGACTCAGCACCTGTCCCACTTCACCATAATGGGCACGATGCATTTGCTCAACACGGAGCAAAGCAGGAGGTTGAGTCCGAAACTAAGGATACCCCACAAGATGGCAACTTGGCTCGACAAAGAGCAGATTCCACTCATCAACTCGCATCCTACTGGCAAGAGATTGCTCACACCTCTGAGGACGAACAAGGTGAACGACGAACCGGAGCGAGTAGCAGTCGCTCACCCACGCTTGAATCGACTATGCTCACGAATTCATCGATATCTCATCCTGGTCCACAAGGCGTCGAGCATGCAACTCGCCGAGCATCCCCAGGCGAAACAGACATTGTACGCCGACTCGAAACAGACATTAGTCATGGCACGAGCTATCTGAACAAAGTGAGTGTGCATATGATCGAAGCAGCCGCATGCGTGCGTGGGCGCAACTGTGATGCGGAGGCCGCAAACAAAGAAGAGGAGATGAAGCAGCTCCAACATCAGACCGAGCTGGGTGTGGACTCGGAGTCATTCAGGGGTCCAGGTACCAACTCTGCACCTACCGAGCGAAAGATTCAGTATGAGTCAAGTAGCACACCGACTGCGAATGACACAACACCGAGCACCATGGTATAATGAAAATAACCTATATGGCAAAAAGTCTCTGTATTAAGTGTAATAAAAACGGCGCGTTGAGAATTCTGGACTACAGAAGCTCACCCAGCTGTTGCAGTGACACTGATAAAGAATGTTTACGTAAAACAACCTCTTCGGTCAGGCAACAGCTTAGGTGATTTACTCCTCAGCTGGTACGATTTCCAGTTGAATTAGTCCAGCCTCAACAAGCCCTTCGATGAGGCGCATCTTAAGACCTTCCATCCAGGCTTCGACTGCGTCCTCGCTCGTGAGGTCAGCTGGGAGGGGAATATAGTTTGGATCATGACGTACTCCCTGTTCGTGTGTTACCGGGGAAGAATCGGCACTAGTCATCAAATCCACATCTGTTGCTGATTTCTGAGCTTCGAACCTTCTCAAATTCTCGACACGCTCGAGTTCCTTTTCTAATAGTGTACCGGCCGTTTGACCGACCTCAATCAAAACGGTTACAGCTGTACGTGCCATTCGCAAAGTCTGCAATACTAAGGCACGCAAGCTCGTTTCAAGCTCGGCGGTGGGTGGCCTCTGGCTGGACATCTCATGCTCACCTTGCTCTCCCAAGAACTTGATGGCACTGTCAATCGACATCAGAATCTCGTTGGGTGCTGTCTTGGATTCAGCTGGATATGAAGAACGCTCAAGTGGCTGCAACAACTGGTAAGGCCGTCGATCAATTTGGGCGATTCCTTTCTCCATTGCTGCAAGTCCTCGGAGATGCGCTCGGCTCTCTGCAACGTTTCGCTTAATTTCGGTGAGTAATTCGGCATTCGTCCTCTCCAACTGAACAATTTGCTCTCGAGCCTGCTTTAATTCCAGCACTAAGTGATAGTTATCATTAGGGTCGGGAGTTGGGGCGCTTAGCTCATCCTTGCTAAGTCCAATTTCGTTGAGGACTTGGGGATGCGCCTCTAAACGCTCCTGAAGCCTGAGCAGCTCCGATGAGAGTCGGACGCGAGCTTCTCTTTCTTCGTTGTAGTCATTGAGTAGCTGCTTATGTGTCGCATTTAACTCGTTGAACGCAGCGTCTTTACCGGCCAATTGTTCGGTCAACGTACGAACTCTAGCCTCCGCTTGGGCGAGCTCGGCATTCAGGCGCATACAATTCGTTTCTTTCAATCTCAATGCTTCCTGGGCGGCATGCAACTGTCGTTCCAATGCCCTTGTCTCTGCGACTGCTTGGGCCGAAGCCAAGGTAGGTTGACGGTCAAATGATACCGGAGTTCCAGAATTGGATCGAGACCCAGAGCGCCTCAGCGTGGGGAGTGGGGGACGAGCCCCAGTGGGGTGCAAAGGCAAGGAGCCTGGGGTTGCTCCTAAAGCAACGCTCGCTGGACTAGCACCAGTACCGTCCTGAGCCATAGAGAAGAACCCCTGGTGGGTAAATCCACCAGCTGGGGTGAGTTCTCGACGGATTAAATCAACCTCAAAAACATCTTCTTCGAGGGTTAGGGTTTGGATTTTCATGGGTTCAGGAATCCTTCGTGACTGGGAGGTGTTCAGACCTGCGTGAGGTAATTGTTGGGGTGGATCATGTTCTGATGGAGGCTGTTGTTCATTGTCGACTGGGGCCATACTTCCACTTTCAGCCAGGCCACACGAATTCTCCACAGTCTCGACGCCATCGCCACTAGCAATTCGTTCAAGGTATCGGTTCTGCGTTTCCTCTGAGACCTCGGAGTGAATCTCGGGCAAGTTCACTCCGAGCGTTTGATTAAAGGTGCGAATAACCCCATTAGCAACATCCAGATTAGCACGCAAATGCCGCACTTGAGCGGCCAATGCATTCACCTTATCCATTTCTGCACCAATTTCAGCAGTGGTTACTAGGACTTCCTCACGTTCCTTCGCAAGATCTGCTTGGCATTGCTTCAGTTCTTGCTCAAGCCGGTCGCGCTCTGCCTGGCTACGCTGGAGTTGCTCATGCAGCAAGCTCTCGCGTGCGGATGTAGCTGCTAGGTCAACAGCTAAGGCTTCGCGCTTGCTTTGCTCTGCTTGGATCCTCGCTCGAAGTTGTTCTTCGCGTGCTAACAGCACAGTAATGATGGGTCCGGTTTCTGAGTTGCTAAGCGATGCAGTTCCCTCGGAGTTGTTTAGAGATTTCAGTAGCTCTGGTGGTAGATGCAGTTCAGGAAGTCGAAGAGGATCTGCCAGTTGCGAGCGAAGTTGATCAACAACACATTCCGAGCGAGCCAGGTCAACTAGTGCGGCTTCATGTGCTGACCTAGCATTTCTCTCAGAAATTGCATTTTCATTCGCGATGCGATTCGAACGCTCGAGGGCGGTCTCACTCTCTTGCAGACGCTGCTGCAGGAGTTTGACTTCGCGTGTTCGCTGCGTAAGCTGCTGTGAAAGACGCTCAACTTCACGTTGCAGAGATTGCACGGACGCGACATGCTCAAGTCGAGCTTGCTCAGAGGTTGCAAGGGCCCGAACTGCGGCTTCAATCTCAGGTCGGGGAGTGGGGGTGGAGTGCCGTTCAAGCGCACCGAGTTCCTGAGGAGCGTCGGTGCATCGTGATTGCTCATGGGTTTGTGTTTCGCCGGCAACCCTTGTCTCTGACTCGGGATTATCGGAATTATGCTGCAGAGACTCTTGAGAGTCGTCGTCGAATGCATCACGCCGGGATTCGTCAAGATCTTCCAGCATCAGGGCGCTATGCTTCTGAGAGGTTCCGTCGTCACACTTGGCCGACGCCACCCCAAGATGTGGCACCTGGTCTAGCTGATCCTGCTCGGTGAAACCCAAGTCAAGCGCGGGAATTCGAACCAAAGAGAATAACTCGGCAAGCTCGTCATCCACTTCAGAAGCCAACACTTGAGTTGTGGATGCACTACCTGTCGCGTTTGTAGCGGCGCTTCGTGACCTTCCCATATTCGATGTTGCAAGGAGCTGACCTCGATTGCCGCTTGACTCGGGTCTGTGCTCAAGCATTTCTACTGGGTCCTTACTATGTCGTAAGAGGCCTCCTAGTTCCGTATCGAGTTCTCGTTCCAGTTCTGCACCACGAGCCTCTGCCAATCGTAGCTGCTCGCGTGCAACTACAAGTTGAGCTTCAACCAACTCCTTCTGCTCTTGGAGCCGCGCCATATCAGCATCCTTGCCGATTTGCTCTGTAAACTTCTTGACCGAGAGTGATTCTAGCTCACCAGAGAGTTGTAGTCTCATGGATTGCAGCTTAGCCAAGCGTTCTTCGTAAGCACGTGCCATATCCCGTTCCTTTTGTTCCAGTCTTGCAACTTCCTCTGACTTGCCCGCGAGGGATTCTTTCAGAGCTTGGATCTGCATCTTTGCGAGATCTAGAGCATTCTCTGTGGCTTGTAGGCGACTTGCTTCGGAGCTGACTTGTCGCTGCGCCTCAGCCAGAGCCTGCCTAAGTGTATCACATTCCTTGGCTAATTGAAGACGAGTGTCCATTTCTTCAGCCAGGGTCGCTTCAACGGCCACTCTTCGTGCGATCTCTTCCTTAGCTAGCCTTTCTGCCTCTTCGGCAGCAAGCAATGCTTGCGTGACCTGTCTCTGTTTGCGCTCTGCTACAGTAACTTCCATCGATTGCTCTCGTTGCTCTACGTCGGCAAGCTTTTGCTGCAGTGAATGCTGTTGCTGCTCAAGAGCATACTCTTTCTCGGCAAGTTGCTGCATTCGAGCTTCGTAGTTTTGCAGCAGAGCCGCATGCTCTTGTCCCCATCTTTCCCACTGCTCTGCTGATTCTTTTGCAGCGGCTGCGGCAGCCTGCGCTGTGCTGGCAACTTCTTCCCACTTAGCTACTGCCGCCTCCAACTCACGGACCCTCGCTTCGGCCTCTCGTGCAGTCGTGGCACTCTGTTCTGCACGTGCATCCTGTTCTGCAATGGCTGCGATAAGGCGTGCAGTCTCTGCTTCTTGTGCGAGTGTTGCTTGCGCTAACTCGGCGCGGAGTCGCTCGAGATCAGCAGCATGTTGGCTAAGTAGAGCCTCTTTACGTCGAATCACATCATTCAGATCTTCGGCCTCGGTGGCCGCTTGCCGTCGCTCCTTAACGAGGATGGATTCAAGCGAAGCTATTGCAGCGTCAAGTTCATCAAATCGATCGTAGTCATTCGGTGATTTCGAACTCTGAGTGCGAGCAGTGCTTCGTGAGAGCTGTTCATCGAGCTCCTCCTTCTCCCGCACCAGTTTGCGCATTTCTAGGGCCTGGGCTGCAGCATGCTTCTGTGTCAGCTCGAGCTGCTCCTGGGTATTTGCCAAGGCGGCCTGTAAAGCACGAAGCTGCTCTTCAGTTTCACTCGGATTAGTGGTGGCATTCCTCGAAGCAAGCTCAACGCGAAGTTTCTCACACTCATTTACCTTCTCTTCTAGCTTGGCTTGCGTCATCATGAGCTCCGCTTTTGCAGCATCGAGTTCGTGAGTCAGGCGCCCGACCTGGCTCTTTAGATCATCATTGGTGGTTTCTGCGTATTGGACTGCGGCATCTGCATCTGCAATTTGCCTCAGAAGAGCACGTTTCTCTTCTGTGTGCTGGTTCTCAACGGCATGCAGCTTTTCAGAAGCGGCATCGAGACTAAGACGCAGGCCTTCTTCTTGTAAGCGAAGTTGGAGTACCTCCTGCCGCAGATTCGACAACTCCTCTTGGAGGTGTTCACGTGTTGCTGAGGTCTCATATTGAGATGGATCATGCACTTCCAGTTCATCCAGCTTCTGACGAAGCTCAGCGCACTCACGTTCAAGTTCCTTTGCTATCAGGCATGCGGTTTCTGCGTCACTGCGAAGCTGCTCTTGAGTATCCTGCGACAGTCGCAGTTCCGCTTCCAGCCTTAGAATGCGCTCATACATTTCTTCAGAGGTCATATCATCACTCAGTGTTGTCGAAGTAATCTGATGCGCAGTTTCCGTTGTCTCCGTGCTAGGTCGGTGAGCCTGTACAGAGGTCTTGACAGGTGTTGTCACACGATCATCGAGTGTCTCCACGTAAACTACACTTGAATCTTGTGGAATGGCATTGAATAGACGATCCATCGGTGCCTGTGGAATCCGAACCTCTGCTCCTTCGATGTCAACGTTATCAATGCTGATCGGAGCGCCGGTACCGAAGCTCTCAGCTGATTGAGAGGCTAGGCTACGGTTGTTTGTCTGCCGGGCTGGTGAGTCCGCGCTCCTAATCGAATGCTCAGCGCTATATTCCTCACTTACCTGCATGCTCTGGTCGCCGCTAAGGTCTGTGATATGGGAGACTAGCTTGACGGACGAACCGGCTGCGAAGGGATGGAACTCGAGCTCGTTCGGGTCTTCAACCATCTCAACCTGACCCGTCCTAACCGCTGAGCTACTGTACGGTGGCAGCCCTCTGAGATGTTGCTGCAGAGTCTGTTGTAAGTCGAGGACTTGGGCCTCTGCAGCATCGGCGCGCGCAGCAGCTAGATCAGCTCGTCGCGCTGCTTCAACAATCTCGCTCTCAAGCTCCTTGATCTTGTCCTGAAGCTGTTTGACCACATCTCCCGTCTGCTGATTCTCAACATTACACTCCAGTTGGTGTTGAAGGTGTAAGATCGTCGCTTGCGCATTAGCAAGTTCAACACGTGCACCATCCAACTCACCAAGCTTGACACTGAGGTCATGCTTGACAGAGTCAATTTGACCCTGTTTCAGGATCACTTCGCTGCGTAATTGGTCGATCTCACCTAGCTTTGCATCGAGCTCCTTCTGAAGAGGCTCAAGCTGTGCGATTGTCACGGTAGCTGTCTTCAACTCTTCCTTCGCTTGCAACAGTTCACGGCGGACCTCTCGAAGCTCTGCATCTCGGATCGATACAAGCTCTTTAAGACCATTGAGAAGATTTTCCTCTTCCTCCAACTGCTCATACAGTCCACTGGCATCAGAGAGCCGCCTTTCCAGCTCCACCTTCTTGTCTGTGATTGTCCGTAGTAGATCCAGCGTCGATTCATGCTCACGTTGAAGATCTGTGAGCTGCACCTGAGTGTCGATCAGCTGGCTACGCGCATCTGCCAAATCTTTCTCATATCCTTCAGGTGAGGGACGACGAGCGAGCTCATCCGACATTTCGCGCAATAACTTGGCCATTTCCTCAACTTCCTGGGACTTTGCATTCTTCGCTTCGATAAGCTGCATTTGCAATCTCTCTACATCACTTCTTGCCTCTTCGAGGGAAGCCTGGGTTTGACCAAGTTCATCCCTCAGTTTGCCGTGAGCGAACTGGGCTTGTGCTAATTCAAGCTTAAGCATGCTCTCACTGTCGTTCGCCTGCTCGAGCAGCTGTTTGAGATGCGAAACCTCAGATGCCCTTTCTTGGTCTGTGGCAGCCCACGTGCGATGACTTTCCTCAAACTTGCTCTTGATCGAGGCGAACTGATGTGCCAAGTCCTCAACCATAAGTTCAGATGCCCGGAGCTTCTCTGAGAGACGTGTGATCTCCGTCTCCTTATCCTGCAAAGTCTCTTTCAGGTGCTGCAACCTTACGTCTGGTACGATGCTAGCTTGCTCAATGCGAGGAGGTGTTTCAAAATGACCCGCAGCAGAGGCATTTTGCCGTGGGCGAAGGTCGCTAACGTCGGCAATTTCGGATGCTGATCGTACGTGCTTCGGGATTAAATCTTTTGCATCAGTAGATTTTACACACCCTTCATTGACGGGATCCTCGCCCTCTGCGTCTTCGTCAGAGTCAAACTTGAAGGGAGAACCAACATGGATGCTAACATGTACCGGATCTTGTTCAAGAATCCTTCGAACGTCCACAGCGGTCAACGGTGCGCCCTCTGAGAATGACTGATATTGGGACGCCGACGCGTTAGACCCACGGGACGAGAGCGGCGAGAATTGTAAGTGACTACTTACATTTGACTCGTAATTATCCGCGAGCTCCTTCGCGAAGACACTACCGGAATCTGACCCTCCCATCGAGGCATGCGACTGAGCGCTCGCTCGCTCCAACTCGACGATTCGTATTTTGAGACGAGCAATTTCATCTTCGCGTTCCTTGAGGGTAGAGTCGACTTTGGACTTCTCTGCGAAGAGTTGTTGCAGCTTAGCACCCAAATCCTCTGCGGAAGTCTGGGTATAGTCGAGTTGCTTATCAAGAAGTGGGAAATCTTGCATCTTACTTTGGATTATCCTCTCCAGCTCACCAAGCGCGTCTTTGGCAAGTTGAATATGGGGCTCTAAGGTTGTTTGGGATCCTACGGGCGGGTGGTACATGTCTGACTGGCACGCATATACCACTGCCACTCTTGATAGCGCAGGGAGCTTCGCCATAGCCTTGGCCACGTCAATGTCAGCCCAACTTGGTATCTGCATGGGCACGGATTCAGAGATATACGTATTGAAGTATTTCGCCTTCTCGGCCTCGAACTGGCTTCGGTCTCGACTGAGACGCTCCATCGCCATTCGCAACTCACTCTCGAGATCTTGGATCTGTTGATTCTTTGTCTGACTGAGGAGATCTGTCGTTGTAACAGGGAGGTGGGAATCTCCTAAGGGAAGTTCAGAGGGCAGTAGCGCGTGTTTTAACATGTCGAGCTGCTGTGTCAAGTGCTCTACCTGCTCGTCCGCAGCACTCTTCATATCTTTGGCCTGCTTCAGTTCGATTTCAAGACGAGCGTTCGCTTCACGAAGCAGCCTAGCCTCACGCTCCAATTGAGAGACTCGGACGCGCAGTTCTTCGATAGAAAGTGACTCAAGAAGCGGTTCCGAAGCGACGTCCGCCACATCAACATCCAAAGTGAGATCGAGTCGATCTGCATTCTCCCACCCCGGGCCATCACCTGGATGAGACTGGCTTCTCTGCATTGCCTGCAACTTCGCGCGAAGACGGACATTTTCTAGTTCGGCCTGCTCTCTTGCTGCGAGATGAGCGGCAGATGCAACCTTAGTTTCGCGAAGAAGATTTGATAGGCGCTCTTGTGCCTCGACATACTCTTGAATCTGCTTGTAGGCGTTCTCAATTGCGCTGCGCAGCGTTTGGTGCCCTTGAGAGTCACGAAGAAGTCGCTCCAGCTCTTCTGTCTTGAGCTCGTTTCGGCTCTGCACCAGACGCTTCGTCGCCTGTTGCTCTGTCTCAAGCTCTGCCTGGGTAACTGCGAGTTCTCGGCGAAGCTGGACGAGCGCTCTCTCAGCATCCACTAGCTTATCCTCAAGCTCATTCTCACGGGCGCGCAAAGACTGAATGGCCCTTTTGAGATGGTCATTCTCTAACCTGAAGTCTTCCAATTCGAGTAAGGTATGGCTTTCTCCACGTTTTGCTTCCCGCTCACCACGCCTCGCCTCATCAAGGGCAACTCTTGCTTCTTCAAGCTCAGATCGCATGGCGTTGAGCATTTGCTTGACCTTTGCCATGGTATCTGCGCTGGATGTATCGAACGATTGGTCAGGAAACTCATTACGGAAATCGGTGAATAATTGGGCATGCAAACTTGCCAAACCGGCTGCACGGCTGGTCTCCTTCTCGAGCTGTGCCCTCAGAGCAGCGATTTGAGCTTCGGCTGACCGCAGCTTCTCCTGGCCCTGCTCAACATCAGTGCACAACCTGCGTAGTTCGGCGTTTGCCTGGCGCTCTGTTTCAAGCTCGCTCTCGAGCAGTTTCACAGACGCCTCTGCAACCCTAGCACGCTCATCTGCCGTGGCGAGTTTTGAACGCGCCTCAGCCAGGTCGAGTTTGGCCTGCAACAACTCTTCGCTCACCTGGGTGCTATCCTGCTGGGATGCGTTTGCATTCGCTAAAGCGTCAAGCGCCAGCGATAGTTCTCGCTGTAAGTCGGCAATCTTCTTTTGGGCTACGCTTAGTTCAAGCGGATCATCTTGCGAGGCGTCAGATTCAAAGACTGACTTCTCTAAGTCTGTACGTTGGCTCGTATCTGCAACACTGCCAGTGCCAGTAGGATCAGCCTTGCGTCTCAAGAGAGATGAGCGAAGTTCAGCCTCGGCGGCTGCAGCTGCAATATCCGCACGAGCCAGCCGCAGCGCTTCAGAATCGTCCTCTGCAAAGTAGTCCAGTTCCGCGACGGAGTCTCGGCGAGGTTTGCTTCTCGGATCCCCAGATTGAGCAAAGGAGTAGTAGTCAGGCCCCGAAGGCTCGCCAGCACCGGCTGTTCCACGATAGAACTCCTGTTCAGCAACCATACGAGAGGCCTTTCTCTTGGCTTCAGCTTCAATCATAGGATAGAGTTCACTCTTGGCCTTCCTCTCACCTTCGAGTCGGCCTCTACGCAGCGCTGACATGACAGCGTCCTGCATCTCATTCCTTAGCTTACGCATTGCCTCTTCCGCTTGTCTTCTCTCTTGCTCACGGCTGGCCTCAGCACAGCGCAACTTCTCGTTCAAAGTCTCTGTCTTGACAATCAAGGTGTCGATTCCGGCGCTCAAGCCGAAAAATACACCCGCGAGTTCCTCAGAGGTCAAGTGGGCCAAGGGAAGGTCATGACTCAGTTCACCTAATCGCCTCAGTGAGTCCGTGGGTTGCAGAGGTGCGGTAGGGGGGGTAGCCTGGGTTGGTCCAGTTCGGGAGGCGGAGGATGGAGATTCTTCTGGCCTTCTCGCTGAATCCGTGGATCCAGACGAAGTGCGCCGAGTTGATGGAGTCGTAGGGATACCACTTGTGCGGTGAGTCGATGTTCGCTGTCGTGGCGGTGTTGGTGGTACGGATCGAGAGTCGCGCGGCGTAGATGAACCAGCAGGTCGTAAGCTGGCCATTGGTGAGGGGCTTCGTTTACTCTGCGTGTTAGCAGCGGGAGAATGGCTTCTGGCCGGGGATAGTCGCCCCGGTGTTGCGCGCTTGAGGACATTTTCCCTGTCTTTGCTAGCTAATGGCTGGCCCGGCGTCTTCGGAGTTGGAATACCCGATGGACGGGAAGAAACGACCTTCGCAGCGCTGGTGTGATGCCCAAGTGGTTTTAGGGTCACAACCTGCTGAGCCTGAGCCGCGCCTGCAAGCTGCGATTTCTGGGGTGTGTGTAGCAAGGCCAGAGAATCCTGCGGAACCGCCTCATGATACGTAGACTCGACTCCTTTCGGTTCGACTGCAGCCTCCACGGACGGAACCTGAAGAAAAACGCTTTCACTCCCAAGGGTTGGATATCTCTGAAAGCCATCCTCAATCTGGTCAGAGTCAACCGTACTATTGATCGTTTCATCTAATGTGAGCTGTGGCAACGTGACAGGCCTTCGACTGGTGATTTCGTTCGCATCGGAGGCGACCTTCACCTCATTAATAGTTTTAGACTCGAGTGGCGGACCAAAGTCAACCGGATCAAGTGCGAACTCGCCAAGATCAACGTCGTCATCATCCACGAATCCCTCTACTGCTGTAGCATTCTGTTCGTGAGGAACGTGTGATGTGTTGGGGTCTAAATCCTCAAGACTCAATGCTACGCTAGGGTCGGTCTCTGCCGACCTGATTGGCTTCCTTCCGGCATCCGTCCGTTCGAATTGCAGCCACGCTGGGCGCATACTGCTAATGGGGGTACTGAAGTCATTAGGTGCTTCCGACACACTTGTGAGAGTCGACAAGGCTAGATCCTTTCTCTGACCTACTGGAGCCCCGTTCACTGCAGATTGTCCTAACTCAAGTTCTAGTGCCTGAACCTCAGCCTGGGAAAGCGATCCATGCGTAGGTGAGTCAGTCACATCGTCATCTAGGGCGAACCTCGATTCGTTTAGCACATCTGGGACCGAGCTTGCAGCGCTCAGTGTGGGCGATGGGACATATGCCGCTGGTAAGCCTACCTCACGAGCTCCGTCATCAGCTCTTACCAAAGGGGACATTGCAATTCGTTGAGATTCTAGCTTCCGCGCATCATAGGCAAGCAGGGCACCCGGCTGTGCAGTCCCAACGTAGATTATGTTGGGATTTTTCACGTGACTGGCGATTCGTGGGTCACCAGACGAAAGGAGCGCTGAGGGGGCTCCGCCGCCTCCATCAAGCTTAATCGAATACTTTGGAGTACCTACATCGACCAAAGGTATTGTGTGAGCTGTTGAGGCTACTCTCCACTGCGTCAACCTTCGACTGGATGAAACAGACCAAACTGATTGAGTGATGGAGTCGACGCTGCTCGCGACGGTAGAAGACAGACCCCAATAACGTGTCTCAGGGGCTGATTTTGCTTCTTGACGATGAAGAACTTCACCACTTTCGGCATGGACAATCGTGAATGAAGAGCCCGGTGCTCCTAGCCACATCTGTTTGGGATTCGCGAACGGAACATACACAGCCTGTGAAACATGCGGGATCTTGTGCTTAACGACTGTCATCATGGAGCTTGCGGATTTGGATACGTCGCAGCGCCACAGCCTAGCCTCGCCCTCGGATACCGACCACAAGTCTTGCTTGGAGTCACCAGTTACGCTCAACGCTCGGACGGTTGCGGAATGACCAGGAAGTTCTCCTACTCGCGCTCCCGTTCGAGGATCATGTGCGGAGATCGAAGTCGATGGCTGTGACGCGCTGAAGAAGTTGCCTTGGCCGACGGCGAGTGCGCGTATCCGTCGACCGGCGGACTCTGCTTTACCTAGCCATTGCCCAACGTGGTCGTATATTTGGATTGATCCGTTGCTGCTTCCCATGTAGATTCTTGCACTCTCTTCGTCATAGCGAATCGAGTTTACATACGCGACCGGCTTTGTGCTTGTTGCTGTTCCACTTGGTTTGAATACCTGGATTGTGCCCTTCGCACGACCTGTCAGAGGGTCAGCGATCCGTACTGTTCCGTCTGAACACGCCACCCACAGGTGGCGTTGAATGTATGTGATCGCAGTAACATCGGCTGGAACGGAAATGTGGAATACAAGCGCCTAAACGATAGGGGAAGGGAGGCAAAAAGCGATGTCGTGCCGACTCGTGCATGAGCAACTTGAAGATCATCTTGGGATCGGCGCAGCCAGGAGTCCGCGTTCTTGGCACAAGAGTTCGCTAGTACTCAAGTCTACTGAGGACGTTCTCAGTACCAATGATCCTTCGGAAGTGCATTACAGTGCCTTCAGCAGTTAGGTTTCATGCGCAATGAATGAGACGCAGTCGTACCTCGTTGACTCGGGAATTCGAATCCTTGTTGCTGCTTGTGGTTGTGGTGGTCGAAGATGGTCGAGGATGAGGATTGCTCACACCGCCCGGTGTATTCTTACTCATCTCGACAAATATGATAAAGTTCTGCCACTGAGGGCGCCGCGACCCAGTTGGCTCCCAGTACTCTTACCTAAATACGATCAAGGCGAAAGTTCTGGTCTGGGAATCTCGTGCCCCGAGTGCGTGTATGCGGACTCAGCCTTGCGCTTCCGCGGTGTAGACTATATGGGAAAAGAAAACAGGTTAGATAAATAGAGTCGCATTGGTCAGTTGGCTCGCATGCGCGCTGCTTGTGCGCACACTTGACATATACTCCCACCAACCCAACTGTGTTGGTCAGGGTCAGGGTTTTTCGTAGGAGTTGGGGGGATGGTGAAGGTCCAGTAGGATAAAGACCAAGTGCATTTGGCGCACATTACACACATCAATATCTCTCCATAGTGAGATTGCCACGGCCATGCACCTGTCGCGCGTATTCGATACCCCAGAATGACAAAAAACGGACCATTTTTTTCCAACCCCAGTAGTTTGAAAATTTGAAAATAGTCCCAACGGCTCACTGGCACATAGCACTAGAGACACGCGCCATGGCTGACATGCACTCGGGAAAGTCTGAAAACAAGTATTCGTCATAGGCCGTTGGATTTCTCTACCGAATTTGAAGGGATGTGTTTATGCATGAAGCGATCAAACTATGAGCTCGTACTTTTGTGATTGAACTCTGGCCCAATGGGACGACGGATCAAGAGCTGCGCCTACGACACTGTAGGGATTAGAATTGTTCTGGCGCCCGAGGTGCGAGGAAACCAACCTGCTCAACGGCCTGGGGCTCGTTATAGGCCGCCTCCAATCCTCCTGACAACGCATAACGGCTTGTAATCACGCCCGCGTGTATGTCTCGTGGACCCATGGATGCCGCGGCGGCAGGCATGGGAGGTGGAAGCGGCGACGGCTTGGGGGGCTCTGACTGCTGTGCTGCAGCGGATGGTGCGCTCGATGGTGGTTTATCGTTTTCGTCGCGAATTACACGATTGCCGTGCCGATCATACTCCACCCATTCCTTAAGCTGTGGGTCGTATACGAACTTCGTCTCGTCTTCCGGGAAATCATTGGATGCTCCAGAGCTGAACCAGCTGAAGACCTTGCTCGCGGCAGCAGCAGCTGCAGCGCCTAGGCCTCCGCTGCGAGATGAGGATGAGTTCGAAGCAGGTGCTGACTTTGCCGGCTTTGATTCCTGACGGCCAGGAGACTTGGTCCCAGATGCTGCCTTGGCAGGGGTTGACTGAGGGTTAACTTCACTCTGAGGCGAGGCCGCCGTACCCTGCACGGTGGAAGGCTCGAGACTTCCGCGAGGCGATTGCTGCGGCGCCGGGTGTGCCGGGGGGAACGGCGCAGGCTGTGGTAGTGGGGCAGATGAACTCTGCTCGGCTGGAGCAAAACCTGACTGCCCATGAAGTTGAGTCGCGACGAAGTGAGATGGGGGGAGCTGGGTGAGCTGCGATTGGCCAGTCGGAGGAACCGGAGAAAGGGCTTGTGGCTGAGGTTGCGGCGGTGATGCTAACGGTAGGGTTTGGGAGGTTGTTTTCACTGGGAGGGGAGCTTGGGGTCGAACCTGAGGAGGAGGCAGTGGTGCCTGCGGGGGGCTTGCCTGGGCTGCAGAGACAACCGGTTGTACAGGAGATGCCGCCGGTGGATACACGTTTTGAATTGACACTGGGGTCGCCGGAACGGTAGGAGCTGCTGCATCAAGCTGTGGTGCTGAAGTTTGTCGCTGATGGATCACAGGCCGAGACACGGGCTGAGACACCGGTTGAGATGCTGGCTGAGCTACGAATTGAGGGGCATGGTGTGACGACGTGGTAACACCCGGGGCGTGGGGTTGTTGACCACCCATGGAGGGAGCTCTTAAATAACTTCGCCGCATTGTGTCCATCACCTGAGACGCCTCAGCCTGCTGGCGCGCAAGAAGCTGAGCATACTGGGCTGCTGATAACTCATTCGCATCACAGATTGTGCTAATCTTTCCGTCCACTGGGAGGGTTGCCGGGAGCCGGGGTGCAAGGGGATGGAGCTCCTCCTCGCTTGGCTCGTTGCTTTGGCCGCGAGCGGCAGCATTGGACCCAGTCTTATTAGCCGATGCAGAATCGGTCGAGGCTACGATTGTGCTGATACCTTTGTCCAAGAGGTTCCAGAACTTCGACACAACTTTCTCCTTAATCTTGCCACTACCGACCGAGCTAGTTTCCTTCACACCCTGGACGCTTGTGTTACTACTACGCTGCAACGCTCGCTGTGACGCTAAATCATCGACAAGCGGGTTACCACAGAGGCGTGATGCGGGATGGAGCCTGAGGCCGTACTGATCTCGAAGAGTCCACAGCACTGCCCAAATACTCTCATTGGCCGATACAGATTGACCTGGTAGTTTCGCGGGCTGAGAAGCGTTTGTGGGTGCGCCGGTCTTCACGCTGTGCGGAGGGCCATAGACGGCGTCTGCGAGGGTAACTAGTTGGGTCCATCGCTGTGTGACACATTGCCCCCAGTATGCCGCTGCCAACGATTGCTCTGGCGAGGCCGGAGAGCCACCGGCAAGCAGTGAGATGAAGGCCTTAAGCAGCATCCAGAAACGTGATGCAGAGATACCCTGAGTACACACCTCAGCTGGATCAACATTTGCCAGGGATTGACTGTGCGTCAAAAGAGCACTCGGGCTCTCCAGCGCCATGCACTGATACGATTGGTTGGATACCATGGGCAGCACAAGAGGATACATTGCACTTGGAAGCGAGTAGACCACAGCGCGTGCCAGCACAGACGTAGCCTTCATCGCAATCGAGGCTCTATGTACAGTTGACATCCAGCGAGCCCGCACAGCATCTCCTACCTCAGCGATTAAGAGTGCGTCTCGATGCGGTACGATTGCCAGGGGAGCATGTTGCCGCAGTACCTTTGAAATCATGACACGGGCAGCTGCTCCATCTGCAGGTGACAGCTTGTGATCATAACCCAAAGCGACGACTCGCGCATCGTGTTGTTTTGGAGTCTCTGCATTAATGGGTGGAAGCTTTCCTCCCAATAGATAGCAGACATGTGCGGCCAAGTACGCGCCGTGAATGCTCCAAAGAACATCACCAAGCTGAGTCATGGCCTCTCGCGCTGCAGCCACCGTTGACGCAGCTGCTGGACTAGGCCCCGATCCTAGAGCAACAGCCGCTGTTGAGTAAAGGGCACCAAGTGCAAGTGGCCAATCTCGCAAGACGGACGGAGTCGTTGCTTCTGCGAGGGTAGCCAGGCCCAAAAAGCGCGCGGAAGCACGTGCAGTGGAAGCGTTTCCTGTCTCCTTATGAACTCGCTGTGCAAACTGTTGGCGTCGCTGCTGGAGGGTGCGAGCATGGCCTGGGACCTCGCGAAGCAATGTGCCTTGCTGTAGCATCTGTGGTGTCGCCGTAGCAATCGTAATGGGACAACCTTGCGAATACACTGTGTTCGCGAAAAGTGCGACAGTTTTTTGGAGCAGGCCAGGGGGAACGAGTCCCAACTCGTGCGAGCTAGAAGCAAGGGCCAAAGCAGATGACCATAGCCGTGCCTTGACCAAAACTTGAACTGCTTCCACCCGTTGGCCTTCCATCACAAGTGCCTGTGCCGTATTAAGAGCCTGAAGTGCTGCAGGCGTGGATAAGTCAGTGTGCATAGTTGCTCCTGGAACTGACGATACTGGATTGGGAGTCGCGATTTGGCTAAGGTTCAATTGTTCGACATGGGTCGCGAGCCCAACTAGTCCGAACTTTATCAAGCACTGCTGTAAGTCACTAGACTGTGATGAAGCATATTGTGCATTAAAGGCTTGGATCGCGCGGTCTAGGATCTCATTCTCTTGAGGAGAGTTCTCCACTTGGCCAAGCATTTGTTCGAATAGAACAATGCTGCTCGCCTGGTCCGAAGACGTGTGATGTTCATTTTCTTGCGCTGCCGACGACACAGGCGACGAATCATCAGTCTCTTGCTTTGAGGCAATTCCCGATCCTCCGACCACTCGAGACAAGAACGAAAATACACCACCCACGCGACTTCCTCCGCCTTGACTTGGGTTAGATGATCCAGCTGAACTGTCTCCACTGGGAGTTGCTTTTGCATTCTTCAATTTGCGAGCCTTCTCCAGCGCTGCGCGACTAGCCTCGATCAAACTCTGCGGAACTTTCCATGGGGGCGGAGGCGCTCGCGATGTGGCGAAAACACTCGTGGGGTCTTCGCTCGAGCTCGATGCATTGATCTGGGTGAGCAAAGCAATAATTCGTCGATCAACTACGCTGATGGGTCTCTTGTTGGGATTGCTTAGAGCGTCAGCACCTTCCGTGGATTCGTGTAGGCCATCGGAGATGCCGGAATAAATGTACGATTCAAAGAGAAGCCTCCATAGCAGCATTTCATGAGTGGACTCTACCCATTGAGAGAGCAGGATCACTGTGCTGGGATCCTTTGCAGCCGAGTCTGACTGCTCAATATTTACGCTCGAGGTCACAAAGCGTCCTGATGCATCTTGGACCAATAACCCTTGTGCTTGTAGTGCAGCTCGAAGGGCTCGAATTCGAAGAAGACTTGAGGTCAAACCGGTGTGGAGACGCTTAAGAACAAGCGATTGGTACGTTGGAAGAATACTGTCGGCGAGAGAGGGTCCGTATGCGTTCAAAAGCTGGGGTGGCACAGCAATTTGCTGATCCTGCACGAGATCTGCTGGTAACAATGGGAGTGCTAGAGGTGCCTTAAGCAGTGTTGCATCCGAATCATCGCATGTGAGTTCTTTTGGGATAAACGCCTGAGCTTGTGCCAAGAATGCAGTCAAATTGCTCTCACTCGGCTCAGCATACAGCGACCTCAGTGACTTGTACAGCTGCGCACAGTCCAGATGCCGCCGAACGAGCGTATTCAGTTGCTCGGAATCCATTGCATCGCTTGGGGGCATATTCATCATGAGGGTTTCTACATCTAATTGATCGACGAAAAGATGGGCCAGGCTCTGCATTACAACCAGCTCGTCGCTGGAGGCGGCTCCTGATGAGAGGGACTTTACGATTGGGTGGGCGCAATCTTGTGTAGGGCTCCGAAGAGAGCTTAATACAGATATTTGCACGGTCGTTCCCCCTGCTTGAACCAGGCTTGGAGTATTCTCTGACACGCCAGGTAGCACTCGTACGGCTGGTCGTGGCCGGAGGAACAGGCTGCGCCTCAGCGTAATGACATCCATTGTCGCGAGATCAATTTGCGCCGGGTCGGTTGCCTGGGACTGGAAGCCTTGCTGAGTTGCAGTGGAAGCTGCCGTCGCTGTGGCAGGCATCGCAGCTACAGCTCTAGGCGGCATTGGGGCGAACTCGGGCGCCGTGCCGATTGCAGTCGAAGGCGCCGCAACAGGCTGGCTTGCCATGACTTCAGGCCCTCCGTGAGGCATCGTGGCTGGCTTCGGGAAATCAGAGGATGCGCGAGTGGCAATAGGCAGCATATCCCTAAAAGAGTTTGCCGTCGGTGGCGCGGTTGGAGGCACTTCTGGAGTTGCATTAGTGGATGTGATGAGGCCAGCTTCCTTGGGAGGCAAAGATCCTCGATTTTCCATGACGCTCTCCTGTTGCGAGGATTCAGGGATGTGTTCGTCACCCTCCATGAATGCGTCGAGGGGATCAACATCGTCAGCATTACCATCTCCACACTGTACCTGCGCAGCCCACGTTTCCGTGTCGGTCTGGGGTGTTATGTACGCGTAGTCTGCTGTTCCTGACATTAAGGATGCCAAGCCTTGAAGATCTTTGAGTGATGCCCCGCGATCGGCATCACCCGATTGTTCCTGTCGTTGCGCTGGTAATGGAGCAGCTTCTGACCCCGTATTGGAATCTTGTCGAGCCGTGGGAGATGGCTCTGGAAGCGTCGGACGAGGGCTCGTTGGAGGAAGACTGGGATTCGGTCGTTGGATATTCATTGATGGCGAACTAGAACTGACGGGTAGCTGTGGCATCGGAATGTTGGGACGTACCGCACCTGCTACCGGCGTGGGTACGATGCCTCCTTGTGTCGGCGGAAGCGGTGAGGGTATCGTCGTCATTGGGCTGCTGCTTGAACTGGTAGGTGCGGAAGCTGGAAACCGAGCTGCGGTAGGGGTTGGCAAAGAAGTGAATGGCTTTAAGACACCCGTGGGTTCCATGGGACTTGCGGGAGCGAAGTGCTCAGGTGAACGAGGGGAGATCATTTTCCCATCCTCAAACTTGCTACTACCGTTGCCAGTGCTCATGTTGTTGTGTGCTGTTGCGATGAGAGCGAGGCGTGGGGTCAAGCAATGACAAACCACGAACTTGAAAGCTACACGACTTGAAGCAGACTGAGACCTAGGATACTGACTTGGCTCGGCAAAAACACTGGTAGTTTCAAGCTCGAGAGATGACGAACTCGACGAATTCGACCTTCAGCCTTCACACTTGAATCTTTGGCAAGGGAGCGGATGGACCACGGCCTGAAGCAAATGCTTTACGACTGTCAGTCTGCCAACGTTGCGTAGCGCACCGTTTTCCACTCGATCACTGAACAGGATCGCGTTCTCTGTCCCGATGCCGCACAGCCGCGTTGAAGACCGCGAGCCAGCGAGGAAAGAAGTGTCAGAGGCGGCTCGTTGAGCGCTTCGAATCGAGCCAATCGACGGCCGTGTGTCGGGTGCGTCCGGGCTATAGCGATGCGAGTCGTGGTATTGGGTCTGTATATGAGATTGTCTCTAGTAGTAATCTTGCATATGCACTTATACAACTCAAAAACACTGGTCGCTAGGGTGGATGATCACATGGGTGTGTTTTGGGTTTGGTTTTCGTTATGGGAATGGAATATTCTTGGGTAATACCTTAATCGAACAGTCAATCCAGTTATTTTACACGTGATTTCAAGGTTTATAATATTCTCCGCACACCGCAACCCCGCAAATCGTATGCCTTTCCATTGCAGCTTCCAACTGTATTTCAGCACCCCACCCCGCGGAAATCGTCATCACTCTCAGCAGATAATTCCTTCCAATCGCACCAGTCCATGGGCCATTCCGCGGGCCGTTTCGGGCCAGTCAGTACGACTGTGAGCCTAGGAATTTATCGATAGCTGTCCGATATCTCGTAACACTGGACGACGCGTCTAGAGGGTATTGTGCTATGTCTGGGGCTCCGCACATATGCGAACATTTATAAATTGAGTCTACACAGAATGCATCCATCAGTGATATGTGCCGAGGAGGCAAAGGCATCCTCACGCAACAGAGGTTGAATTCAAGTAGATACCGAGCTGGAACGCTGATTTCTTGCTTCTTACAAATGCATCCTTCGGCACTGGTTCGCTGCAGGCGTGGCAGCTCAGTGGCTGTGATGGCACATCGCAGGGGTATTCCAGCACCCCCGACGCAGGAACAATTCAAAATTTTCGAGTTGAAGTACAATTGCACGCAAGCCGAATACGCGTATTGATCATAAGAATCTAATTTAAAAACACATCCCGATTGGATTATACATCAGTAGAAACCAATAGCTCCCGGTGAAACCCGCCTCAGACTGCGAGAACTATGCAGATCATCGAGGATGACGCGAATCACCCTGTGAGCCAGACACTGCGGTCAGTACGACTTTCGATTGATGATGCGCCGGAACAGTTACGATTAATGAAATCATGCATGACAGTATTGGGTGAAAAGGGAAATCGCGTCGTTCGCGCTACTCATGGCATTAATCAAGGCTATATGTACTTCGAAATTCGATTCAATCGATACGATGCACTGCCTTTGGATACACGATCCAAGGTACAAGAGCAACAGCAACAGGCCCTGCTCCAACTCCAGCTCCAGTCGCATCGCAACCACGCCCACCATAACTTGTACTACTATAACCTCCGTCACGCCGACTATGATGAGAGTGCGAGGATACGCTTGATCCAGAAGGCCATCGCGAACATGTCTCAAGAGGCGCGCAAACAGTTTCGCAAGGCCGTGTATGCTGAACATCCACCCGAGACAGTGGATATTGAGTACATGGGACCCGCTGAGCTCCTTGAAGTTCAGTATCTGTACTACAGCCCGGAATTCGAACCCCCGTTTTTCATTGGTCAGGTCAGAGTTGGGTTCAGTCGAGCCACCTCGGACCTGAACATCCCTCTCGGCGGAGAGGACTCCAGCTTCGCTTACTGCTCGTCAAACGGATGCAAAGCACACCGAGCGCTTAGTATGCCCTATGGTGAGAGATTTCATCCAGGGGATGTTATTGGATGCTTGCTCTACTTACCATCCAACAACGATCGTGAGGATGGGGAGAACGGCGAGAAGCGTGGACAAAGTTGTAGGACGGATGGCAAGTCCACTTGCACGACCTCACCGAGTGCAAGTAAGCTGGGAGCCGAGCTCAATCAATTCCACTACATTACTGGGTCCAGTATCACCTTTTACAAGAACGGTATGAGTTTGGGTGTCGCCTTTGAGGATCTGGCAGGTGGCACATATTTCCCTTCAGTAAGCTTATACCAATTCTCGAGCGTTACGTTCAACTTTGGCCCAGATTTTGCATATCCTCCTCCTGAGATCTGTGTCCCTACACTAGTTAAGACAAGCTCCCTCTTCCGAGCGACACCATTCTTGGCGAAGACCCTACGTACGGCGCTTACATCCAATCCCGCCTTGAAGCTGAAACAAGAAACTCCACAGCTGGCTCAGCAAGCACAACAGCAGGAGGATTCACAATCATCCAAGTCCGGTGAACCTGCGACAGGAGCATCAACTGAGGACATCAGCCAAACCGCTGATGACGCGAAGATGAGGCCGGGCGAACATTCTTCGAACGATGCATCATCTCTAGAGACCGCTGCGAGCTCTGAAACCGCAACCGATTCAAAGGAAAATGAGGCCGAAAACCAATTGGGAGATTCTGGCGCTACAAATTGGCCTAGTTTGCTTCCAGGAGAAACTAAAGACACATACTTCGACGTCTACTTCCTCGACGATGCGGAATTCCATTCGCGCAAACGCACTCGACCTGCGACCTCTTCAGCAGCAGCAAGTCGAAATCGCAAAATTAAAGCGGCGCTAGCGGCGACCGTCCTTGCAGGTCCTCCACCGGAGGAAGAAACAACATCGTACGAAGAGGACTTCGCTGATGCACCAGAATACTTGCTTAGATATCGACTTCGAGAAGCGCCGCGACTGGTACCAAATCCAAATCACACAGATTTTATCAATGCACGGGTTGATAGTAGCAATATCAAGCGGATATAACGGGCCGCATGTGCGAGCCGAATCGAATGACTAATCCCAATGCGAAACTATGTATTTTTATGTTAGTATCATAAAAGAAAAGCACAAATCAAATTGTTATTCCTCAGACATGTGGAAGTCTTTTCAAGGACCGTACGCCGGAACTAAGGTATCGGGAATCCACTGTGGTAACACTAGTTGTTTGTCGGGCCTACTATGATAAGGAGAGGCCCGCTGCGGGGTGAAGGGAATCAAAGTGATGCTGTCAAGCATTCTTTGTGAAGGCAACGCAGGGAAGCCAAGGACTGAAAGAAGTCTAAGAAGTGTGAAAGCCCCGCGGGAACAAAACGAAGCTTCATCTCTAGTACTACAGAGCCAAATTCTAGGAATTTGCAACAGGGGGAATAACAGCGCTGATGTTAATCATCGACGTGGTCCAGATAGTAGGTTTTGGTGCCTGGGATGTAGCCATGCGGGTCATCGCGCGAGTAGGGAGTGTAAGTGTAATGAAAGTACCTAGTACAGCGCTCAAGATTCTTGGCACTGTCTTCGGGTGTGTTGCCGCGTGCAACCATCCAGCCCAGGAAGTCGAAGCCCAAAGGTGGGGCCTTAAGAGGGTGGCCAACACCGCAACGAGTCATAGAACCGCAATAGGCAGAGTCCTCAAAGAGTCGGCGGTCGTAGCCGATCTTGGTAATGTAACCACTTCCCGTTGAAAGGAAATTGATGGAAGTTGCGTGTGCATGATAATCAAGTGGAACTACTCCTGCTGCGAGCTGCTCAGGCGTGGGTTCGTGGCCAGGGAAGAGGCGAGGGAAGTACGTAGGAATCTCAACGCCTAATGCAAGCTTCATTGCGTGGATACCCAAGTTGATCGAATAGGTCGTCAACATGAGCACATGTACCTCACTACCACCTAGTCGCATGTTCAACTCGATAGGATATGCGGTGCCGCGATCAGTTGCGGGATCCGCACCGGGAGTTGGTGCTGAGATCGCCTCAAAGTGGAAGCAGCCTGTAAGGTCTTCACCAAAGGCGCTTACCATGCGATGAGTCATCTCTGCAAGGCCCAGGAGCCGTGCAGGAGTGAGTGCGCGAGACGGGCAGCAGCCGCCGATTTCCATAAACAAATCCTTAGGTCCAGATGTAGGAAAGTTGTCAGACACAGACAGGAATTTGACCTTGCCTCGCTGGACGAGCAGATCGATGTCCACCTCTTGTCCAACGATCATCTCCTCGACCATGAACGACGACTGAATAGCGTTTTCGTCCTGGGCCAAACCCCATGCACCGAGATCACCACATTCGCGAGCTTCCTTGATGTACTCCTGAGCAATGACCTTGAGGTCGTCCAGCGTTGCCACTCGACGGACGAAGTGACTACCGGCTCCCGAAATAGGCTTCAGGACGACTGGAAACTTGAACTTCGCAAACTCCTCATCGAGCGATCCGCTCACAAGATCAGTAAGAGAAAATCGCAAGTTACGAGGTGCGGCAACGCCGGCCGCAGAAGTCGCAGCTCGGAAAGCGTGCTTGTTCTTGATCTTCATCAGAGTGTCGTAGGGGATTCCGGTGTGAGCTCCCGCGGCAGAGAAGAGCTCATTAAGCTTGGAGCAGGAGCGGAGACCATACTCATCAAAGGTCATGACTGCATCGAATTTCTCAATGCCACGGTTCTTGAGGTATTCACCCACAGCCTGGATGGCTTGTTCAGGGTCGCCTGGATCAGCGCAATGGATCCAATCCTCAGCATAGGGCAACATCCATTGGGGTTTGCTCGAGTCTAGGAAGACCATACGGCACCCCAGCTCCTTCGCACGACGGTACACAGGCTGGCGGTGCAGGATACCAGTGTAGACGAAGAGGAAAAGTTTCCCCGCGAGTACCTCATCGCCATCTTCTGGTGCATCTCCAATGGGATGCGTGACTAGAGAGTTGGTGAGGTGGTAGAGGCAGTCAGTGAGTGACGATGTATGCAATCGTTTGCAGTCGAATGCATAGGTGATGCTTGATATACTCGGTTTTCAGCTGCGTGGAAACGTACGTGGCATGGCGTCAAGAGTGGAGATGAAATGGGCATCATCAGGGAAGCTGGGAGTCGTAGTGTCGACTTGTTTGGATTCTAGTTCGGGCTGTGTGCTGGTTGACATGATTTAAAGTGTACCTATCCAAACCACACTGCAGTTATCCTAACCCTTACACTGTAGTCAGATATCCAGAATTGTTATCCGTCCTGGCCCAAATCTCAGTTTGCCTCGCCGATCACTGCGCCGCCAGGGGTGAAGGCACACACTCCCCACGAATCACGAATACAATGAGCAAAATGCATTTCTGTATGACTATCGAACGCATAATCAACCACTCTGTCATCGGACACTCACGGAAGATCAGCGGTTGCATCAGGGTCCAACGCTCTTTGCTCAGCCTCCGCTTCCGCCTCTCTGGCCAGTCGCTCGTTCTCCCGAGCACGGCACACCAGATAAGCCTCCTTCAGGTTGGCTACAAATGCACTGGCAATTTCTGCAGTGCCAAACTTGAGAAGCAGAGGCTCTGGGGTTTGTGGCGCGGCGGATGGATCCGGGTTGCCCTGCTGCGGCGACTTCCAATAGATACCAACCGCACATGGATCGGAGGCCGCACTAGTAATCCGATCCAGGATATGCAACGGATAACGCCCCACAATCTGGCAAGGCCATTGAGAAGGTACAGTCGGCACTTCGGGGGCGATTCGGTCCACTATGGGATCGCTCTGTTGTGATGAAGCAAGCGCTTGTTGAGTGAAAACCGAATCAGGATTCTCGGCGAGCGCTGCAGCACCAATGACTCGGGCTACATCTACGCGAGCTGGTCGTAGTACAATGACTTCGTTCACCTCAGGTGCGAGAACCACAGCAATGGGCTTTGCGATCATCCCAGGTGGTGGCGGTGGGGGAGGGGGCATTGGCGCAGTCGCAGGCCTCGCATTGTTGTTACGACTGAACAATGACTTAAATGACGACACAAAGGAACTTGAGCTCTGCTGTTGCTGCTGCTGCTGTTGCGGGGGAGGTGTGACGGCTGCTGGGGCAGTCGTCCGCATGTACCGCATTGCAGGTTGTAAGATCAAGTCAGTATCTTGGAGCCATAATCTCAGATTCACGAATTGCGCCTGCCTCCTCAATAATTGTGCTTCACGCTCTTGCGCGAGCAATTTGGCCTGACGTATTCGCATCTCCTCCTTACGAGCTCGCTCCTCCTCAGCGGCTTTAATTGACTCCTTCACTGAATTCACGGCTCGAGCCATGGATTCTTTAAACCTGGCAAAGCCACTTTTCTTTTCCTCCCGAGCTTGTGTGGAGGACGACTCCTCTGACATCTTTCGTTGGGTTGGATCAACGTCTTGCCTCTCGGAAGCGATAGACTTTTCTTCCTTTGTCGAACGGCTGGCCTCTGGTCCCAGCGCTGAATCAGATCGAGGTACATGCGGGGGCTGGGTTACTTGGAGTTTCACCTCTGAAGGCACCACCACGAGTCTAAACTCTGCAAGGGCTTCGAAATATAGCGCGTCGTCGTCCGAGTCGCTCTCGCTCGTGAATCCGATTGCTGACGGAGAGACGAGTTTCTCGAGTGGGATTAAATTTTCGTTACTCCATGCGTTTGCGGAATCAAAGCCCATCCCAATCTGCGGAGCGGACTGTGATGCTTGCAGCAACGGAGAACATGACTGAATCGCGCTCGAGCTTGTGCTCTGGACAAGATTGAATTGCGCGGCGAGATCGGCCTGCAATTCCGCGATTCTCTCGGCTGTAACTTCATCACCTGCCGCGCTACTCGCAGTGCCATCGCGCTGCAAACGCAAGTGTTGAGCATACAGGTCATCATCATCATCCTCCTCAAAGGGGACATCATCATACATGGCAATGTCCTCCAGGCTGTCGTCTTTCTGGGTTGCTCGGGCACTGGGCAGTGCTTGCGGAGCGATTTGATCTCCAGTGGGAGACTGCTTCCATGGTAACTTAAGTTCCCCACTGTCTTCGTCACTCGTATGCTCGTTTTCCACCTCAGAGTCGCTGTCTCTTCCACCGTACCTGAAGTGCCCAATCTCATCATCATCTTCCTCCGCGGCGCACTCATCTGCATTGGGTTGGCTCGCATCTGAACCCAAGAATTGTGATGCTGCACTCATTGCCGTCAAACCGAGGCCACCCATAGATCTCCTTCCGCGCGACCGAGAACGAGACCGACTGCGGGCCTTGCGTCCCGATTGTGGTCCGTCAGGGGAGGATACAAGCCGTGGTGTGGCTTGTCGAGAGGTATCATCCTCATCGTCAACAACGAAGACGGGACCTGAAACAGGACCAGATCCCAGACTCGTGTGCTCGATGATAGGGTCTGACTGCATTCGTTTGGCCGCTTGAACGAGGGGTGATTTGGGCAAGTCAGCATCCGGTACGGATGCCTGATTGTGCGAAGGGCGTAGAACTGAGGCGGGAAGCACAAATGTGATCTGCGGATCACCCTGGGAATGTCGCAAGAGCCACTGAGCGACAGATCGCTCACTGACATCCGCAGACCTACTTAAACTACCGAGATCGATGCTAGCAAGTCGGACTGCAATCTTGTGTTGAGAACCGGGCAGAGAGGATGCATCATCCGAGGAGCTTCGGAGCACCGATTGGAGGTCTGCTAAAGTTAAGCTACGTAGGGGTTCAACGCGTACCTTTGGGTGATTATCAGCGGCGTTTGTCGGGAGCTTTGACCATTGTAGTTGGACGGAGGGCTTGGTGTTATCGGTACCCACCGAAGATTCATCGGTTTGAGAAGCCGTTACAGAGGATGCAATCAAAACATCGTAGGCGCGCCCGCTTCCTACTCGCGTGCCCTTGGTGCCCGGGGTCCCATCGACCTTGCGTGATCTTACAATACACGGTACAGAGCAAGTGGTGATTCTGAGCTTGCACTTGATTTCACGATTCCTCGCACTTGGTGAATCGGCGCTCTCGGACGAATCAGAATTCGATCCATGATTCATTCCGATCTCGAAGTTCACTTCGGATGTCGCACGAGTTAGCAGGCTACTCGCTGCGGATGGATTACAGTGCTGACGACTAGTCAGTAGGGCGAGTGCCAAGAATTGTCGCGCCCATGGTGCATCCTCATCGGCAGTGTCGAAAATAGGTGGTTGTGACGATCCATCCTCGCCGTTCACCACATTCGGATCGGATGGTGACTCTGCGAGCTTCAATGAACCTTGGACTTCCGGAATGGAGCTAAAAGCGAGACTGTACATCACTACTGCCTGGAGGCTAGCTACATCAGTCTGGAGTGCTGTAGTAGACGGATTCGAGGTATTCGCATCGTTGGTCTCATGAGTCTCCTCATTCTTCCGGAATTCCGCCTGGATTCGAGTTTTGAATTCCCGCGCCTTGGTCCGAAGTTTATCCATCAAGGAAACCTTTGGCGTACTAAGTTCGTGTGATGCGTGAGCTGCTGCGGTGGCAATACCTTTACCGTGCTGACCTTTGCTCTCGGGCTGGCCCGGACTGCCTGCTTCGGCACTGGAAGTCGGGCGGGATGCATCTACGAGGACGTTAGGGGGCTTTTCGCTGAATGTGGTCTCGATTTGGATCAAAAGCCTCCGAAGTCGTTGACCAATCGCGGCGGCAAGCACTGTAGACACGACCGTCAATGATTCAGATGCATGCTCGAGCGAGACAGTGTTTAAAAACGCTGTTACACGCTGCGAGATCGCCGTCACTGTCTCTTTTTTAAGTGTCTCAAGACTGACTTCGTCAATGCCGACTGCTTGTTTGTGCCATGATCTCAGCTTTTGTATCGCCACAGCCAGGGTCTGTACTGCATTCATTGCAGTCAAAATGGCTTGATTCTTACACTCTGTTGTGATCTTGGGACTGAGATTGACCTGTGGCACTTCGCTTTGCTCTTCGGAGCCTCTTTCCATGCGTGCTGCAAAGCGCTTTACAGCTTGCATGACGCTCTTTGCGTCTTTTTCGAGCTTCTTTTGAGTTTCTAGCGCCTCTTGCCGGGCCATTTCGATTGGTTTTGGCGGACCACGGACAAGAAGCGAGGGAGTAGGTAATTGCGAGCAAATTGTAGAGAAGCTGGCCGCTGACACATGGATACGTGGACCAGCAATCTTGTTTCCTCCCATAAGTGGTGCAGTTGAAAGCCATGACGCTAAGATGTGTGCTTGACTTTCGCCACGCCCAAGCCATGAGGGAAGCGCCATGAGCGGAGCCTCCTGCTCTGACTGGTTCCAGTGCTGGATGAATTGCTCAGGTAACATTGCACCCTGACCGGTCGTGGCCAGGTGGTAGAGATATGCAAGTGGAAGTGAGTCCAAGAGAGCAGCACGTTGAACATCATTAGCGTCAGAACTATTGCCGCCGAAGGTTGAAGTGCCGTTGGGAGCCTTGTCATAAATAATACAAATATACACGCCGTTGTATCGTGCGACCAGCGACTGGAGTGCGCTAAGAAAGCAAAGATGGGAGATTAAGAACGCTGGGAATTTCAGGGCTCTTCCTTCCTTCACTCCCAGGTGTTCTCCTTTCACCCGACGAGTGAGCGTCTCAAAGATCCCCGAGTATACATCCGAGGTGACCAGCGAGCAGGCGCTTGATCGTAAGCTCTGGATATGATTTGCCGGTTTCGAAATGATCAATGCCTTGTGTACCGCAACGAGTGCAGTAATTAGTTGTGAGACTTCGACGTGAACGGAGCCAGGCAATCTAAGGTCCAAGAATTGGGCGATAGGTCGCGTATCGATAAACAGGACAGGAGTAAGAGGAACTAGTGGTCTGAGCACTCGAGGTTTATCCTGTTGTGAGTGTGTACTTGTCTGTAAGGATGACTCTACGAAATAACCTGGGTGATCATCGTCCTCCGTAACTAAGAGCTGCTCCTCTCGCACATTAGGAACGGCACGGGGATAGATGGCGGATGCTAGCTTATGCAACGTCGCAAGGAGCAGGGGAGCCTGCGCAAGTGCAGCGCTAAGTCCTTTGTGCTCTCTATACAGCGGTGGCAAAAGCCAGTTGCATAGGGGCGAATTGGCAACGGTAGCCACGACAACCAAAGCGGCATCAAAATTACTCTCCCCCGCAGCCTGATCAGCACTCAGCGCTGGGAGAAACATCGGGAATGTATACCCTGACGTGATGGCCTTGGAATCTGAGGCCCATTCCTGAGCGACCGCAAGGGCAAAGGTAGTATAAATCAGAGTCGAGAGTGAGGTCGGAGTAATCTGACTAACCTTCTCCGACTCACGAATAGCGACAGATGTGCTCGAATGAGCCGTTACTCCTAAACGAAGGGCTCGAGTCGCCTCTTCACGATTGAAGCGCGACACTAACTGTACAACGGAATTACTCGAACGGGATTCATCATTGAGGTAGCCAAGGGCTTGGAACATAAACTGTGTTAACCGAGCTGACCATGCCATCCAGTGAACCTGGCCATCTGTAGCTGAAGAGAATACTGAGCTCCACTGCCAAACTGAGGGAATCGCTTCGGTGTGCGTCCAAAAGGCAGGGGAGTAAAAGCTATTCATGCCACCCTGGTTTACGAACTTATGCAATGACTGGGGAAGGATATGTGGGAGCGATTGCGACGGGGTTGTGGCTACGACTTCGATGACCGCATCCAACGGCAGTAGATTCGAGGGAAATGAGTCGAGAAGGGAGGCTAGGGTGGTGTAGGAACTGGATCCTTCTTTCATGGTATCCCCAGCCTTGGGATACGCCGAGGCAATTTGAGAGCGGAGCGGCAATGGCACCTGTTCTCGCACAAGGACCGCGCGGTGAAGGATCATGAGGACTTCAGGCTGTTGATCATCACATAGGCCAAATGCAAAAAACGGAATCTGAAGGAGAGATCTCAGAACGAAAGACGGGTCGATACAATCGGTAACATGTTTTGCAACAAATGGCACAGATGCATCTGTCTTGCCATCTTCGGGTTGATGTTCTTCCTGGTCTTGTGCGTTCAATACTTCTAGCAATGCGTTAAGCTCTGCCATGGCAAACACAGTATTTCCGAGAACTGAACAGTCGCTAGGTGTCACAGTATCAGCGATACTCTGCTTGCCGCTTGCAACCTGCGAGGCTAAATCGAGGATCCGAGTACGCTCCTGAACAAATACCGAGATGAGGGCATATAGGGGAAAGCAGTGATTATCTTGGCTTTTCTGCCCCAGGTACTCATCCGGGTGAGTCATTACGCACATGCCCTCGAAGAGAACGGGTATGATACGGCTCTGTAGCTGCTGCAGCTGCATTGATTTCTCTCCAGAAAGTTCAGGAAACAACGACTCAGGTTCACAGAGTAGAGGAAGTGAGAGCCAGCTCTCCAACCATACCCCTAGTAACTCCACGAGGGTGGCAGGCCTTGGAAGCGCTAGCGCAATGCCGGCTAAGCCCATAGCTACACTTGCGTCAACGCAAGATAACGCCTGGAGAAACAGGATACCACAGGATAGATCACGCTTCCCCGTACGGGGTGCACTCGACCCCGACAGCAAGTCCGAGATTGACAGACGCGGCAATGCAGCTTGGCTAGACTGGCTCGAATAGGCATCACTCAGCAGGAGCTTGAAAACTTCACTTCCGTCCACTGCCTGTTTCGACTCATTCTCCAGAGATGACGTAGCATCGATGGCAGATTGCAAACGCTGAGCAAAGGCTTTCTGCGCGTACGATGACCATTGCTCGGGATAGCTCGTCGACAGACTACAGAGTGATGCATAGTGCGCAGCGGAGTCACTCGGCATCTTCTCCTCTTCTGGTTCTTCTGCGCGAATCGCGGATAGTGCAGTGCGCAGGATTCTCTCAAGGACAGCCAGTGCGACTCGCTCGTTCAGCGCGCTGCGGAGCTTTGTCCAGGCCTCGGTCGTCGCATCTCCTCCTTGCTGAGTTGGGGACGATGACGATGACGGCAGGGAAGCCAACGCGAGGTCGAGTTCATTGCGGATGGCCTGGACGTGCTCGGCACAGAGCCGTCGCAAGGCTGACTCAGTGAGCACCCTCGTCATGACTGTGACGTCTGCACTCTAGTGGCGGTGTTAGTCGCAGGATACGCGCTGTGTGCTTTGCCACGCCACAGATCGGAGAAGATCGCGTCGGATCGGGATGATCGTGGCGATCGAGTGGCTCTGAGTGCTAAACAACCTAAAGCAGATGAGGTGCGAATAGATTATGTGGAATATCTCGTTATAGAGTGGATTTTTTGCAGGAATACGCAGTTCAATTGTCGTAACGTAGCAAGGCACGCGACTTGAAATAAAACCTACCCCCACGGCTATATCCCACCCCGCGATTTCTACCCCTCAGCAGTGTAGTCGAAGAGCTGAAATTTCCATCCCAAATTTCGATTTTCTAGCATTCCAGCTGGCCGGTCAGGGGCGCTGCGTGTGCGTTCGAGGGGTGGTGAAGGCATTGACCCGGGAAATGAGCAAGGATTACAGGTAGTAGACTAGGTTATCTACCCTCACAGACTCATGCTCTCAGCTACGTTTCCAACTCGCTATGTGAAGTACTCTCTAAGTAATCAATTGAGTGCTGAACTGCTTTCTACTCACTCCTAAAATGATTTTATTGATTGGCAAGACTGACCTAGCAGCTAATTGGAGAGTGGCATACTGATTCGATGATGTGTTGATTCGTTGATGCGATAATTCATTGATTAACTCGCTGAGGGAAGGTGTGTATAACCGGGAGAGGACTACGAAGGAAGTAGTTGAAGCGTGTACGAATACGATCGATGTTAGAGGGACGAGGTTTGAGTTCCTCGAAGTTCCCATTAAGAGTGGAAAGTAGGACGTGGGACTAATCAGGTCGTTTGTTCCTACTTGTTGTTGCCTTGTGCAGCGGCATCAGCCTGCAGCTTACTACGAGGCGTGAGAGGCGTCATCTCCAGGGCGCAGAGTTCAGGTGTTTGCTTGAGTGTAGGTCCAGCACCTTGCTTCTGGAGTTGAGACGCGAGGTGCAAGTGACTCAGCTTCAAAGTGACGCTTGTGACCTTGGCCTGCGAAAGGATTTTGTCCGCAAGCTCTTGATTGGTGAGGGGTTGCTGTGACTGCCCCATAGTTCGACGATTTTCATTTTCGTTGTCGTTTTCATCGCTACTGATGTCATTAAGCTCTGATCGGGTGGTCGTGACTTGGTTTGCCATACGAGAGGTGCTTGTGGTAGAGGTGTGGAGGATTGCACCTCGACGTTGTGCCAGATGTCCTCCTGTGACTGGAATCACTCGATTCAGCGACTTCGGGGGCTGAGGCAATGGTTGAGTAGGCGCGGGTGGCACCGTGGCTGGCAAACTTGGGAGCGAGCGTACGGAAGGGCTTTGGGGGCTACCAGTGGCCGAGACAGGGTCGACGGTAACAGCAGTGATGGGCCCCGCGGTTGTTGGTACATTTGGCCAAACGAAGTGAGTAGAACGAGGGCCGGTTCCTCGAGGGCTCAACAGACTGGGTGAATGTACCGTTTGGAAGCTGGGTGAGAGTGGATTCACAGAAGGAACCTTGGGCGCTGTTGGCAGCATGGCGACAGGCTTAAGACGCAATGGCGAGGATCGACAACTAGGAGGCGACGGAAGTGGACTAGCCTCGAGGTCGTGGTCGAAATCAAATGATGAAGCAAATACTGCGAGTTCGCCGCCGCAGTAGTCTGCGTCATCCGTTTCGAAGGGACCACCGAAAACCAGTTGGGGGCAAGCACTGCAAAGCTCTTTGATGGTTACCCGTGTCCAGTTGTCGCGATCAATAATCTTACCAAGTGTGTCGTAGTAGCAGATGAAGTCATCGCATCGCTTATACATTTTCTCGATGAGAGCTCGTCTCTCACATTCGTCGATTCGCGGAGATGGCAATGGAGCGAACCCCTCGTCTTCACAATCTGACGAGCCATTGGTAACCTCTAGTTTGGTTTCCTGCTGAGCTTTCTGGGAGGAAGTTTCACAGTGCTGTCGCATGCGAAGCTCGTGCAAATCTACCAAGATCTTGGGGAGCTTCTTCAGAACAAAGTTTCGATGCACATCAGCAAGAGTCATTTCACGATATTCGGTTCCATTCTGCTCTGATTTTGCGTCACTAGCCGGATTGTCAGGTGGTGTTATCTTCTGCTCTACTCCATTCGAAATGGTATGGAATGTTCCGCAGTCCTCTTCGGAGAGTGGAATTGTTTGCAAGGCGTCCTCAGTGACCCCAACGCTCAGCTGGGGCTTTCTGGTAAATGAGCCTTTTCCTCCCGAAGATGCCAGCTGCAATCTCTGCGGTTCAAGCGGGCTTGGCAAAGGTTCTGATGTGAAGAGTGGGACTGTGAATGAAGTGACCGGCTTGTCATCGGTGGTCTTACGCAGTTTGATTTTGAGAGTAAGGCCTGGGCGAGTCGAGTCCTGGTGGTCCGTATGGATTGGCGTGGCACTTGTCGAGCCTTTCATTCTTGACAGAGCCTCCTTAATGTCCAACGGGCTGAGGAACGGTGACTTGAGCTTCATTGCCGCCTGTTCGTCTTCGGGAGAAAGAGGTGTGATCTTGGGCGTGGAGGGAGCACTGGCCATCGCGGGTTCGTGATCACATAATACTCCTCCGCCCAGGATTCTGTACCTGCATTCGTCGCAAACTCGCTGAGGACCTGACTTGTTCTTCTTGTTGAATGCGGCAGGCAGCTCAATGTCCATCTTTTCAGCACAGTCCTCGCAATGGAAGAGTCCACAAATCCGACAGTTGTGCTTACTGTACGATGCGCGGGTCTTGCACTTCGGGCACTGTCCAGAATAGGTATTTGAGGTTTCCCATTCGGCAGGTGGGTAGATCCTCTCGCCCTGTACATACTTGGCTGTGAAGTTCTCCAGTGCCCGTGCTTTGGCCCTGCGTTCATCCTCCCCCGGCACAATGTCCAGTTTAGGGAAGGAGAAAACTCCGAGGAAGCGAGAATTAGGAACGCGATAATACATGTCACGAATAGCCAAGCACCGGAACTTGCAGCCGTAACACACTCGAGACGGTCCAGACTTGTCTTTTTGTTCGAACCTTGAGAAGATGTTCAGCTTGCTCGTGCAACGCGAGCAGAACACAAGTCCACACAGACGGCAATTGTGTCGATACCCGGACTTGAGCTTGGAACCGCAGTGCATGCATGCGAAGCACGATTTATCGTCTTGCCATGTTGGAACACTGAAACCTGAGCACCAGTTCAAGATGCAGTCCACGCTGCTGTTGTCTTCCTGCAGCATATCCTGAGCGTTTCCTGGCCTTTGTAAGTTCTCCGACGCGAATTCCGCCGAGCGCGACGCGGCCATCACGAAAGGTCTGTACAAATAGAGGATTCAAGGCGGGCCATGGTGAGATCAGGCATTATAATCATGGGAATGTCCAGGAAACGTGCGTTCTAATCGAACAAATCCCAGTTCTGGAGAAGATTCTCACGAAGGTTGGAAAAAACGCAGTATCACGGGTTAGGCGGCGTATTCAAGTTGTAGCATCATGAAAGTAGGATTCACTCAACTGAAAACAAGACAGTCACGCATTGTTTCGTGCAGACACACCCGATTTCACTGAAAACGACGTGTTGGAAAACTCACATTTCGGATCGGATTGGCACTTACTTCCAACGAAAAATTGGATGCAGCCGTTGGAACACAAGCCTACCTGAAAAACTCGAGAGTGCTCAGCGCCCGAGGTCGAATGGGGCGTTGCACTTCATAGTGGGGCTAGAAATGAATGCAAACTTACTTCAAGACCACATCACGACAAATATACTCAATCGACGATGCAGTGTGATTCTACTGACGCATTAAGTGTATTGTTCGGTTAGAACTCACCATGCATACTCATGTGTGCCTTAATGAACGACGCCACCAGACGAGCGCAGTCCGCTGCAGCCTCGCCATTATGTACAAAGTGGCCTCCCGGTAGAAGTTCAAGCGAGTATCCGGGGTAAAACTTCGGGATATCCTTAATATAATCTGGAGTTGTCAGCCGAGTTGACGCTCGACCTCCAATAAATAGGACTGGACCCGGATACGTTACATGCTTGGTCAGTTCCGGTGGCTTGGTGAATGCAGGATGATTGCTCCATAGCGGCGTGTCCTTCTCAGAATTGGGACGCTCTTGTTCAGGGACTGAGAACGCTGCCTCGAATTCCTCAAGCAAAGTGTCGAGCGAATCCTTTTCGGTTGATTTGCTCGAGTCAACAGATTCCGTAGAGGACGAATTCAAGGCACTCGTTAGATCCAATTTCGGTGCGAAGCCAGGTGGGTAATAACGGGCGTTGTGTGCAGACACCAACCGTTGCTGGCGGAACTGGATCACTGATAAGACGTCGTGATCTTTACCCAAGCCTCCCTTGCTCGCCGTGAGATGTGCTGGTGGGATCCGATGAGACTCGTTACGAATCAACATTTTGGTTGTATCTCCCGATTCTCCAAGGTCTTGAGTTAACTTCGCCTTGACTTGAGCCCTTAGACTGCGAGTAGCAACCGAGGGGAGTCCATCACTTTCTTGCGAAGAGGCAGATCCTGCTGCCTGCTCCTCACGAGCTGACTTGCCCTGATCTGAATCCTTCATGAGTATGCTCACCGCTGCTTGCAGCTTCTGTTGCGTCCGTTCGTACGCATCAACGGCGTGGCTCCTTAAGGTGTCCAAAAAGGGGTTTGCAGCCAAGCCATCTTCATCAGACGCTTTGGCATATTCCCGATGTCCCTTTGCGACATAGTGGGCAGTGAGCATCGCGCTGTCGAGCGCTTTGCGCGCAACAGCACTGTCCAATTCTTCCAACGCCTTGTGCAGGCCAATATCAACACCGACTCTACTCGCGGCTTCCGATATTAAGGTCAGCAATTGAATTTGCTTGGCGACACCCTCTTCATCTCCGGTGCGTGCGAAAGCACCCATCCTGGCAAGCACGGCGGCAGCGGCTGAAGAGGCCTTGGCAGCGCGATAGTAATGCCGAATATCTGCATCAAGCGTATTGAAGCCATCGCCTAGCAGTGGAAAGTTGTCTGACTCGAGGCCGGTGAGGTTCAGTGGCAACTTGAAGTGCCCATCTCGTGACACCGTTGCATTCTCCAAAGTCCGAAATGTGTACTCCACGGGCCATTCATGGATGTGGTGCTCATGCGCAGCCAAATAATCAACGTTCACCCTCCAGCACATCGGCAGCGTCTGCTTTGCACTAACATCCTCGTGCAAAGCAGGTAGGAACGGCACACCATCCGTGAGACTTTTTCGGTGCCAACCATAGGGTGCATACGCCATGTGCTCGTACGCACGACGCGCCTCAGGAGGGAACGTAGTCAACCTCGGTCGTCGTTTGTGCATGTCTAAGAGCTGTTCTGAAACTAAGTTTGTGGCGACGAAGGCTCGCGTGTTGGCCTCGGGGATGTCGGGCTCCATGAGTTTGATTGCATGCTGTCTCGAGGCGACCTTGTCCAAGTTAAGTCTCTTCATAGCTTCGAATAGGTACTGGTGACTGTGCGTGTATACTGCAGGTGCAGCGTCGAGTGCGATCACGCCTCGTACGCGCTCTGGCCTCAAGAGCGAGTACATCAGTGCAACCTTGCCGCCCATGCTATGTCCGATGATGATAGGTCTCGGACTACGCGGTCTTCGGTGTTGTCGTGCCTGAATCATCGCATCAAGGTCCATGACGCAGTCTGTGAGGTACTGCCCCGTGGAGTCATATGTAGGTGCGTTAGGCGATAGCCCGTGGTGACGAAAGTCCACCAAGTGCATATCCACACCTATACCAAGCTCTTGTAAAGAGCGTTCAACATTGCGGAGGAACACGCGCCATCCATCACGTGCACCAAGCAACCCATGCAGAACAATGATTTGCTGACGATCAATAGCATTGGGGTTGATCAAACCCATCTCGCGCACGTCATATCCTAGCAGGACCGAACGTGCACGGACTTGCCGAAGCATAGTGATTTGATTTAGGACCCAAATGCGGCTCGTCTACGAGACCTCAAGTTAAAGGAATAAGTTGGATCAGATAGATAGCTGTGGCTTAATCAGATGGTATCCCTGGTTTGTGTGGACACTTGACCCGCCGCGCGGTGTGACTGCTGTGAAAATCAGGAATTTTGACCTGTTTCCGAGCGAGCCGGCCCGATTCAAGGTCAAACCGGGTCGAGAGCAAGCGAGTCCAGGCAAGATCACGGGAGACTTATGGATTGCGTGCAGCCACACATAGCTGCCCAGCTGCCCAGCTGCCCAGCTGCCCAGCCGCATGGCTGCACACAGCACACAGCATACAGCACACAGCACACAGCGATGATATCACCACCACGTCTTGTTCGTTTATGTTTAGAATAGAATTCCTTGATTGATAATGATGAGCCGGTTGATCAGTGCCTGTCGGTGGATTCAAAGACCACGCGGGGGTAAAACCTTACTAGGAGCTGACCGGTAGCGTGATAAAACTAGTGGGTGTATCGATCAATCAGGTAGAAACAAGGTTCGATGTGCATACGACGTGAGTCGGCTACGGAGATGACAGCACCGTCAGGACCGTCGCGGACTTCGTCTTGATTGAGGACTTCACATTGATGAGGCGATTCCAATCAATGCTGCTAAACTGGGCGATGCTAGTTCACAATCCTAATGTCTTCTGACTGTGCCTTCGAGTGCTACACTTGAAGGCACTATAAGTCAGTAGTGCACACATTTTGGTTGGTATTAGTTGCTTATGCCTTAGGTTAGGTCACTAAGAAGATAGGTTCCACACACGAACACACAGCAGATTGGCGATTGGGTTAGGCTGATGAATCGCTACAGTGTCCTCGGAGGGTATGCTCAGAGTTGCTCGGTTTCAACGGGCCGCATGAAATGCGAACCTGAATGCATCGACTTGTGTGGGTATGCGGGTAGTGAATTGGTGGATAGCAGGAACGTAATTCTTGTTAGTAAATGCGATGCACGACCTCTGCCTTAACCCGACAGTTGGGGCAGGTGGGGTTCGAGGAGCTCTTCACATGGTGGGCACAGTCCTCGCAAAGGCAGACGTGATAGCAAGGCAGAATGATGACATTCGATGGGTTGTCCAGGCAGACAACGCATGGCTGCATACCAATACTATCCTTGTGACAAGCCGCGAAGTCAGTTGCAGAATAACCTAGCTCCTTTAGCGCTTCCAGGTGTTCCTCCTCGGTGATACCCCATTTCTTGCGTTGGTCCACGAGTACCTTTGCTTCATCAGATGTCACGATGCGGTCGGCAAGCGCCAAATGCAGACACGCTTTATACATTTCCAGTCGCGTGACAAGCGTAGCACTTTCTTTAGTTTTTGTTTCCGGATCGCCTGATTTACTCTCCGTTCGTGCTTCAGGCTTGGCCACAGTCTTGGCCGCCCCTCCGGACATGCGCTCCACCAACTCCTTCCACTGTTCCTGGGTGAGAGGCTTCGAACCTAGAGGGTTCTTGACTCTGACATGTGGGTTTAATTCTGTTAAAGCTTTTACGAACGCCTCACGGGTTTCCGCGGTGAGCGTTTCAATATTTAGTTCTACATGATCTGCTGCGCGGATTGTCATGCATTGAGTAACAGCTACCATGGCACCTTTTTCGGCGAACGACGGATTACATTTTCCTAACCAGATTTCTTGCACATTAGTGACCGGAAGACCGAACTCCTTTGATGGGTCTCTGCGGGCATTACCGTACTCGGCGAGTCGAAGGGTGCGCGTGGGAGGATCGTAGTATAAATCACATCGTCCAGGAGGGACATGAATGTAGGCTGGGATGTCACTATCATTCGCAGCGTATAGTTTCGCGAGCTGTTCATCGGATCGCTGATGTCGAATCACAGTGCGACCTTCGGTCAGGATCTGGAGAGGTGTTCGCACTTCGAGACGCGGATCGATTGGGATGATGATTGGAGGTCTGGGATCAATCCAAGTAGTGGTCTTGTTGTTGTGGTCCAGGAAATATGGACGTCCCGAGGCCGGATCAATCTTCATAGACCAGCCGGGTGGCAAGGGACGTGGGTCCTCCCACTGAGTTGTCTTGCGGTTGTGATCAATGAAGTAAATGCGTCCATGTGGATCTCGTTTGGCATCCCAACCTGGGGGCAATTTCGCATCAATTGCGACCTGGGAGGGCGGTGGGATAGCTGCTCTTCCAGCCGCTGCTCCGCCCGCGGCGGCTGAACCATTGGCGCCACTCACTGAGCCCGACGCGTTACGTGCCCCTGGGTAAGACATGAACAAACGGTTCGTTCCACTCAACTTGGGTGTTGTGTTAGTGCCTCTGGCGCTCGCTACACTTGCTGTGCTACGAGTGGTACTTTACAGTCCGTTCGGAAGTGGGTCCGGGACTCAAACGGGGTCTATAAAGAGGGTCAATTTGCATAGGGCCATGACAGAATGTGAGTTAACTGAATGATGACTGAGAAACCTGGACTGGGGATGTGTGGTACGGTAGGTTATCCGGAGTGCCACGGGTTAATTTCCACGTGTAATCATGAGATCCACTAGTGCTCAAGCAGTTTGTATAAAATTCAAGTCGCACACGCGAGCACTTTGCCGCGATGTACATCTCCAATACTCTGGGTTTTAGGCATCGCTTCTAGTATTCTAGCACCCCGGAGTGTGGTTGCCAGAGCATTTTGAGTGAGGTCCGATCGTACCACATGTCGGGGGCGTTCTCGGGCATCCACCTCGCGTTCGGCTTCGGAAAATCTCAGGAGCTAGACATTAGCCTGAAGAGTAATGACCCATCGTGCTACACGCATAACGCCCATCGTAGCCCCGAAGAGAAGCCAGGTTTCACCGGGAAGTACCAAAACCAGATTTTTGTCAGCTTGTCAAGGTGACTGACAAACGAGTTGAAATGTTGAGTGCGACGTCGTGCTCGTGAGTGCTGATAGCACCTTTGAGTTATAGGAGGTATGCTACTTAAGAGTGAAATGAATCCAGAGCTGGGCACGAACCAGAATGCCTTGGATCCTTAAGCAGACCCTTGATCCACTCCCAACCATTCAATGCATTGAGACACCGATTGAGATGCTTGCTTGTCGGTGCCTGGGAAGTGCTCATGCTGCCAGCGATGGGCATGAGAGTAGCTCGTTTTCTACAAGGCAACCGTTGCGGTGAACTAACCTACCACTCGAATCCGATCCGGTCTGATCTGATCGATGACGACAATGTTGCTTCTGTTCTAGCTTGGCAATTCTTGAGATCAGGAGATCTCAATGTCGAGCGACTTTCGATATCGCCTCCAGGAGGAAGCCTGGGTGGGTGGTCCACAGAACGAAAACCTTGCGAGAATTTACCTGCAACGTATTGGTAACTTCCTTGACTCGAGCCAGTGGAAGGATGTCAACTTAAACAAGTACCGATGGTATGAGCCTATTACGGGAGCCGCCACGAAGCTGTCTGTGTATGCTGTACTTCCCAACGACTTGGATACACCTTTGACCTCTGAACAGGCCCGCGCACACCGTCCTACCTTCGAGCAGGTCATGGCCTCATCACCCAGTTTCCGCGAATGCAAAGTTGGTGATGTCCTGGGTCCCTCCTGGAGTACTCACTGGATTAAAGTCGAGACGGTGGTTCCTCAGGATTTTCACACTCGTTATCCCGGAGCAACTGAAGATAGCATTCATTTCATTTTTGATTGCGGCTGCGAAGGGTTGGTGTTCGATCTCAATGGAACACCCATCCAAGCTCTCACAGGCTCTGACGGGAACGATCGAAGAGTCGAGTTCGTCTTGGGCCGATACATTAAGCCTACCGGCTCAGAGAATGGAAACAAGTTCGTTTTCTACGTCGAGGTTGCCTGCAATGGGATGTTTGGCGTAGGTGATGGAGTCGTTAATCCGCCCGAAAAGCTTCGTCGGTTTAAGCTTGCTAGGGCAGAACCAGTCTACTTCAACAAAACTTTGTGGGACCTGTACCACGACCTTTACGTGGTGTACAACTTGGCGAAGGAGTTGGGTCTCCACGGCATTTCTGGTCAGCAGGCACTTCGCGCCGCTAATCGCGCCGTAAATGTTTTTGATATCCAGAATCCGAAAACTTGGGAGGTCGCCCGGAAGATTCTTCACAGGTTCATTACAGGACCTAGCAAGGGTCCGGCTGAGAGGCCCGATCAAGAGGCGCAACTCTGTGATGACGATTTGACAGAGGTAACCGCCGAGATTAATGCTGACACTAAGACTGAATGGACTCTTGAAGAAGTGGCTGAGGCTCCGCTCGAGAACGATCCCATCCAAACCATCTTCGCAACTGGTCACTGTCATATTGATACGGCTTGGCTCTGGCCTTATGCTGAAACTCGTCGTAAGGTGATCAGAAGCTGGGTGTCGCAGCTCGAGCTCGCGGAAAGATATCCAAAACACAAGTTTGTACTTTCCCAAGCCCAACAAATGCAGTGGCTCCTTGAAGACAACCCCAAAGTGTTTGAGAGGCTCAAGGATGCCGTGAAGCGCGGCATTTTCGAGCCTATTGGCGGGACTTGGGTTGAAATGGATGCCAACATTCCATCGGGTGAAGCGTTCGTTCGTCAGTTCCTATTGGGTCAAAGATTCTTCCTCAAACACTTTGGCTTCACTAGCGAGACATTCTGGTTGCCTGACACGTTTGGCTACTCCGCTCAGACGCCTCAATTCCTTCGACAGGCACGGATGAAATACTTCGTCACACAAAAGATTTCATGGAACAACGTCAATGCGTTCCCTCTGCAATCATTCGTTTGGCGCGGTATCGACGGAAGCGAAGTCCTAGCTCACTTTCCTCCCGCTGACACCTACACCAATGATGCAAGCGTACCTGAAATTTTCCGTCAGACAACGAAGTATCGTGAGCGTGCTGTTGCAGGGGTATCACTCATGCTCTTCGGTAACGGTGATGGTGGTGGTGGCCCACAGGCTCAGATGCTCGAACGTATTCAACGCTACGACACTTGCCCAGGGTTCCCGCGAGTTAAACTCGCCACCATAGCAGATTTCTTCAAGTCGCTGCAGAAGCGACGTGATATCCTCCCAAGGTACACGGGTGAGCTCTATCTAGAGTTGCATCGAGGTACTTACACCAGCCAGGCCGCGATTAAGTTAGGCAATTTCTTGAGCCAGGTCGTCCTGCGTGAGATTGAGATGCTTTATGGTTTGACGATGTCAAGCTTTGGCTCACAGCTGCAGGGTAGTGGGACTCTTGTGTACCCATCCAATGAGCTCGAGAACTTATGGCGCCAAGCAATGCTCAATCAATTCCATGATGTCCTACCAGGATCATGCATTGGCCTCGTTGTAGATGATGCAGTAGAAATCTATCGTTTACTCATCAAGTCAGCAGCAGATCTTATTAAACGTAGGGCGAGCCAGTTCCTTGCTCTCACGCTCGGCAAGTCAGACTTCGAGGCTCTCGTCGCATCGGAGTCAAGAGCTTGTATTAACCTCACCGGTTTCAGTAGGTGCGAGATCGTACCGCTGACTAATCAACACAGTAAGGACATGTTCGTCGTTGGTGGTGAAGGGCACGATGTTGACGTTTGGCGTGGTTTTGGCTACATGCTTCCCGCGGCCCACCATTCAATTGAAACGGAAGCCAAGGCCAGCAACGACAAGGAACTTGTCGAGGCACACCGTATGTACTTCAAAGAGCTACGCACCGGCATGCAACGCGACATTCTCGGCACGACATTGGATGACACAACTGACCAGCTCACTGAGCCTCCACAGTTTGTTCATGTTGAGGTGCAGCCCATGAGTGCTGCCATAGTCCCTGCGCTAGCCTCGCATCTCAGTCGCCAAACACGGGCTGGTTACCTCGATCCACGTCGTTTGAAGCCAACGAAGTCTCAGTGCATCTTCTCTGAGTTGTCTGACGATTCTGCACTGTTAACCCCGAAACCCGCGACAAAAGACGATATTGTTGTGCTTGAGAATTCATTCGCTCGTTATGAATTCTCGCAGACCGGTCGACTCCTACGCGCGATTGACAAACGCGAAATTTTATCTCCACCTGGTGTTGAACCTCAGGTGTACCGCGCGTTCATCTCGGCAAGCCCGCAACGTGATGAGCAACAAGGCAATACGCTCTGGATGTACACAGATGTCCCACTCTTCTGGGACGCATGGGATGTGGAGATCTATCATCAGCAGCGCCGTCGACCTCTTGAGGCTTATAGCAGTGCTGTGGTCCTAGTGGACCCCCTGCGCTGTGCAATCATATTCCGTTATCGATTGCATCCAGTGAAGCCGTCTGTTGATTCATCCATTCCTCATTACGACGACATTGTTGAGCAAATTGTCTATTTGGACGACACCTCACCTCGACTGAACTTCGAAGTAGCTGTGGATTGGCGCCTCTGCCAACACGAGTGCTTGAAGGTCAGTTTCCCAATGCTCTTCCCGTCCACTGCGACAGCCACATATGAGGCCCAATTCGGCCATATCACTCGACCTACTACTATCAACTCAACCCAAGAGCAGGCCATGTTCGAAGTGTGCGGCCAACGATGGGCAACACTGAACGATGGTACATTTGGAGTCGCAGTGCTGACGCAAGCGAAGCACGGGTTCAGTGCACGTCACGATACCCTGTCGATCACACTGCTTCGATCACCCACAGGTCCTGATGAAAACTGCGATCGACACGGACATAGAATACGCTATGCCCTACTACCTTATGGTGGTTCCGTCGCACAAAGCGGGTTGAACCGACACGCAACTCTGTACACATCTCCTCTCATTCATACGAAGTTTGCTTCAAGGACTATCCGCAACTTAAACCTGGGGGCAGCATCGCATCAGGGTGCAAAGAAGGGACTCATTTTCTCTTCCCACGATAATGTTGTCATCGATGTGATTAAGCGTGCTGAGCCTGCGATTGTTTCCGATTCCGATCCTAATGTGAGGTCAGGCGCAGGTGACGGCAAGGATACCGATCCTGGACCATTGGTTCTCCGCGTGCACGAGGCGATGGGGATTCCAAGCAGTGTTCGTATCTATGTGAGTGAGGCAGTCCAGATGGAATTTAAGTCGGCCTCACGATGCGACATTCTTGAGTCCAAGACAGAAAAACTGGTGTTGAAAAATCCAGGTGATTCTGACGAACCTGGTTACTATGCAGTCTCGCTAAACTTGAATCCCTTTGAGTTCGCAACCATTATGTTGGATTGGTAACTAAGCTAACAAAACAATATCGTTAGGGCGCGTTTTTTGCAGAATGAAACACAATAGAGTATTCACATGTTTTTTCTATTCAAATACACAGGGACCTAGAATGAAAGCTTGATCGAATCGGTAAGTCGTCTTGGTGGTTGGTGGATCAATCACATAGCGTGGGAGGCGGGGAAAGCAGGCGAACGATGCAGGGAGGGCATGAGAGAACGAGTAGTTGTGTAACAGAAAATTGCCCGCAAGCGTCGAACTGATTGACGGGATTGCTTGTTGTAAGGGTAAGGAAGGGGGATTGTGGCGAACTATGGACAGCTGCATCGACCATTGAACTAAGTTTGGGTTCAAGTTGTGAGAAAGCAACGTGTGAATCAAACCAGATCATTCAAGTTATCGGAAACGTGCGAGGGCGAGCCTAATAACAACCAAGAGCGCACATACATTGATGTAATCGAAAAAATTCAAACGTATAAATTGGATCAAACAATCACAGCGAGACTAGGTGCGATCGCTGACACGAGGTGAGGACGAGGGAGATCAAAAAGAGAGGGGAAATGAGGAGAGCAGTGCGTTCCATATCAGCATGCTCTCGGTCAGAGCCTGGGACAATAATTGACTACGGATTTACAGCGTTCGTACTGGCGTTCAGAGCAGTAGTGACTGCGGTTTCTTCGGCCTCATATTCCTTCCATAGGAGTCTGTTTTGCTCAATATTTTGGACACAAACCGCTCCCAAGGGAGCGATCTGTGCTAGTGCGGCAAATAGCGGTGAAACAATATAGTCGATGAAACCAATTTGAGACTTTGCGAGCTTGAATGTCGATGGCTCCATCATAGGTGTAACTGGGAGGCCTGCTCGTTTTTCCAAATCTGCCTGCCTGAACCATTCATCTCGAATGGCTTCAGCCCACTTGAAAGCGTACTTCCAGATCTTCGAAGGATTTGCAACATCACTTGAATGCAAGATTAACTCAAGCAGTGCCAACCGATCGGCGCGAACCTGGGGGGAGAACCACGTACGCTTATTGATTTTGGTCTCGTGCAGTGTTTGGATATTTGATACCATGGACAGATGCTTCTTCATGTCTGTTGCTAAGATAGCATCCACAATAAACTGCCTGGCTTCGGAGAACTCACTGCGTGAGAAACGCTCAAAGACATTACAGGAGGGGTCACGTAGGATGCTGAAGAATGAGGCTGAGTGGTAGTGCTCCTGAACAGCCTGATCGTTGTACGCAAGCGCCAGCGGGTGGAGCGAGTCGACCAGATATTGGTTGGTGACACCAACGTGGCCAAGGTCGTGCGCAGCAGCGGAGAGTACAAGATAGAGTAAGTCGATTGGCAGGAGACACGAAGCAAGCGAAGGCAAGACCTGTGAAGAAGCTCCGACTTCCGTATTTTGTGGAGTGCCGGAGTACTGCAGGCCACAGGTACACATCGTGCAAGTGCCAAAAGTCGGTCTTCCTGCTCCGCGCATCGGCGGGAACTTACCGCCTGCAACTGCGCCCTGATTTGTTGTCGTTGCTGCGTGAGTAACCGAAGGCATCGCATATGACGGAGGAGTTGCTGCGGGAATTGAGATAGAAAATCGGCGAGAGCGCGGCAGCGGAGTAAGTGCAGGTGCTGGGATGGCTACGGGCGTGGGTGTGGTGTTCAACCCATGGCTGCTCTGTGCTGGTGTATGTATCGGCGTATTTGCACTGCGTGCATCACTCGCTTGGCTTGCAGCCCCAGTGTTGATAGGAGGGAACTGGGCCGAGATTTTACGCTGGTGCCCATGGCAGCTACAAGTGCATTGAGATAGGGGCTGATTCTGCGAATCGATCGAGCTTGGCTGAACCGGCTTTGTCGGCATACTTGTGGAGTTTCCGGCAAGGTACAGCGCATATACATTCTGCAGAACATCGGCAGCATGGAGACTATTATGGTAGGGATTGTTGTGGTACCCTTGTTCCAATTTGCGCACCAGGTTGATATACTTGTCAACAGGGATATTAAGCTGGTTGAAGAAATCATGTTTCTCAGCAATATACATCATAAGCACGGCTAGCGCATGGCCACAAGTAGCTCGATGCAGTTCAAAAATATCGAAATCCCATTGATCTACTCCAGGCCAGAAGTGAGCAAGCTCAGGTAGCCGAACGAGAGGTGGGATGAGTAACGGCCTGTCCGTAACTACGACGTGCAGGTTTTGAGTGAGAGTGGGTTGGGACGAGAGGGCTGATGTGGCCGTAGGTGTTGAGGTAAGGGCTTCCGTAATAGTCGCTGTAGTGGGGTCGTCTCCTTTCGATAAACTTCCTCGCATTCTTGGTGGATCATAGAGGATGCGCAGAAAATCATCTACTGGCCGCAACGACGTTGACGTCTCCTCCACGGTTGCAATCGTCTTGCGATCGGCGTCCGGACCCAACTTTGTACCCGCAGAGTTCCGGATGGCTTGGAGCGGAAGTGGATCTAAGGCAGTTCTACACATGCAGCTGCCGCTAACTTCCGCATTGCGGCATGTGGGGCACACGAGCTGGGAAGCGGAGTTGAGCGAGAAGTATGGGGCAGATCCTGCTAAGGACTTTAGGGAGTACCGTTTGGGCCGTTTTGGATCAGCCGATTGGACAGATGTCCCCGAATACGATGGGGTCGAATGATCCTGAGGCATTTGCTGCACGTTTACTTGCTGATGTTGTGTGGCCTGATCAGAGGCTTGGGGTCGGTCCGGTGTTGTTGAGTCAATCAGGTTAGCTTGCAGAATTCGGCGAACAGGTGACAGCGTTGACTGCGACTCATTCGGCTGGTCTGTTGGAGTAGTTTGGCCCTCTTCACGCCGAGTGCTTAGAAGGCTACGAGACATCACGTTGCTTTCTTGCTTCAGTTGCTCATATGCCGACAGTTCGAGCGCTTTCTCCTCGAAATATTCTGTTGCTGATGGTGGTAAATGTCGATTTGCAGAGAGGGGCTCAATAAAGTGGTCGTCCTCTGGGGTTGCTTGTGCGGCAATTGAGAACGAGTTCGCTCCTGATTGTGATCCTGTTCGACTACCCAACTCTCGGCGCATGGGTGAGCCGGAATGATGAGCGTGAGACGGATGGGGCACGCCTGTAATCGACAGCGGTGACTGAGTGACATGTCCGGATAGGGAGAGTCGTGGACCAGGTGACGATGGGCGCGAGAAGATGACTCGAGGGGTGACTGCGGTGACTACATGTAACTGAGGTGACGCCGAAGCCGGCGGGGCATTAGGGTGGACAGTTGCGGATCGTAGCGTTCGCGTACTGGACTCCGTTGAGGGAAACCCAGTCGAGCGTGTCTTTAGGCCCTGGAGCCCACCCTCATTACTGGAAATGGAGTGGAATCCTGGAGTGAACAGGTTTGGTTTTGCGTGTCCATCTTGATGGGAAGAGCCCGTCTGCGCGCCTGACAATGCATGTTGCGGTTTCATTGGCAACTCGGGCACGTAGACGTGAATTGGCTCAGTTCTCGGCTCGGGCGGGTCATTAGCAGATCGATGCATGAGGAGGGCAGGGACCGGGATGTCGACCTGAGGTTCTGGGCCCTTTGCCGGCAAGGAGCACGTAACAGCGGCATCATCAATCGCCGGCGATGAAAGTGGCTTGACTGGAGTGGAGTTAGGGGCATTGATGGGGAAGGATGCTTCCTTACCTTCAGGACCAGCTGGAGGTGTTGGAGAGCTGGATACTTCCCCTCCCGTGACTGTAGCCGTTCGCAGCGGCGCACCAGGCGTCTCTGGATGTTCTTTAGTATCGCGCTCTAGTCTGGCCCGGCTGGAGTCGACGCCTACGGACTTGGAGCGTGGTGTTTGCTCAGCTGCATAAGACTCGCGATTGTCGCACACACCATCTTCACGAAGCATATTCTGCAGATCAACATCATTTGAATCGTCCAGGGGCGGCTGCGCACTTGATTCGTTCTCATCGGCACCGAGACCGACTGACGCCATATCTTCAGGCATTTCGTGCAGTCCGAGCAGCGACTGGCCAAGCCAGTCTGTAACGGCTCGGGCCTGAGCATCATGAGAAGCTGCTTGCCTTTGATCTGCGAGCGCACGACCGACATTGCGATTAAACTTGTGAGGAAGGAATGCACGGGTCGAGCGTAGTCGAAGCAAGCGAGTTTCAACGTTTCGCAGCGTGGCAATCCAATCCTGTAGTTCATGCCGCGTGCCGCCTTGCACTCCACTAAGTACAGGTGACTGATCAGTGCGAATCGCGTACACCTGACTTTGGGCTCCCGAAGGCGTCTCAATCGGCGCAGTACAAGTTGGCGATGAAGGTGCATTCTGTAAGTCGTCTAGCTCGTCTTCCGAATCGTGTGGTCTCCGCACGTGCTGGTCACTCGGTCTAGAATAGCGCGTCGGGTCTGCGGTGGCTGGTTCGCCCGCCAACAGTGGGTTCGAGGACGTGGTTTTGAACGCATCATGACGACCCACTAACTCTGCGATGAGTCGTTGGACATCAGCAATTGCATCATCGAGGACAGGTTCATCATCGTCGTACTCTCCAATATAAACTGACTCTTCGATTTCCGTCGCTGCTGGTGTAGTCCCATCCGCTCCAGTCACGGAAGCGGATGCGGCTGCTGAGTAGGGATGCGGGGGCGTGATGTTCGATATGCGCTGTCCGTTAATGTATAGTGGACCAACGAGCGGGTTGAAGTCGTCTTCGTCCTCATAGCTCACATCCATGCTGAAGCTTGTTCCGGTGGCCTGGCCAAGCTGAGGCGGTTGTGAGTTGGCATCTGGGTCCTGTGGCTTTGATGCATGAGAGGACGAGTGGGGCGTCGATGGGCCACCTGCACCTACGCCGCTACTTGCACCATCGGGACTAGTGGACAACATAGGCTGCTCCTCGGGACAGAGCACATCCATGAGTCGAGGCCCGGCGACGAATGTGTCAACAGTGGCCTCGGACCCCTCCTGCTGTTGCAGCACTAGTGATTGGGGAGAAGGCGAGGACATCTAAACGTGCCCTCTGTAGGCGAGACGTGTCGTATCCTATCCTCCCGCAGATCCTTTAAGTATGTCTTTGCGTTCTACTCTCCACCGCAACGTGTACTCTCCGCAAGGGGGTTGGAAACTTTCCTACCGTTGGCACGAAGCGCGGATCTGGACGCTCAGGCGGGCAGCAATGAGCGTTAGACCCTATGTTAGCTGTCACTGCAAGAGAGGTGCAGCTATACCGGTATGTGTAGGTGTAAAGGTTGAATCATAAGCTGTAAAGATCTTCTCAACAGAGCTGCAACAGTCTAAGGAGCTCGATTAGTGCTCGGGAAACGCGAAAAGTAGGTATCTGACAGCGGCGCATCGGTATCTCATACACGTATTCAGGTAGTAACACTAGTTAGGCATTCAATACACACCACATAGCAGTAGCAACACTTCGCTAGCCCGAGCTTCACTCGCTTTTCCGACTCGGCTTCCGCGCTGAAAAAAAATGCATTTGTGAAGACTGATGTCTCAATGCCAGCGAGCCTTGAAATTCGGCTTAGCTTGCGCTGTATTGGGCTGGACCTGCGGTTATGTTCACATGCAGGACACTGCGTCATACAATCTGAATAGCACATGCCACACCCGCATCATGCTGCATCCAACAGATCACCCAGAAAAATCTATGCTTGTGGTACACATGATCACGGGTCGGATTGGGGCTTTATATGTGAACGCCTTGTCCTCTCAAGATACATACCAAGGATTTATCTATGATACGGCTATTTACATTTCAATACAGTACACTGACGATTCCCCGCTACGAGTGCGGAGCCAATAAGTACCAAGACCCAGCGAAATCAAGACAGGTAGGTGGTTGCTGCCACCCAGAATATATCGGCGTAAGTAGCACACGCCTTAGTTGGAGTTCGGAGTGAGGCAGATCGATCTCTAACGCCGTTTGACCGTCCTGGGCTGCTGCGCTGGCTTTAACTCCTGTGACTGGCCGGGACCCGCATCAAAGCTGCGCTTCACACCACGCGAAGCCTCGTCTGAGCTGGTTTCGGCTTGCATAAGATCCTGAGAATCTACCGTGTCCATTCCGGTGTCATGACCTTCGGCCGGTGGCACGGCAGCATATCTAACAGCGCTTGTTCCCATCGAGGACTGGTGGTCATGCGGCTGCAGTTGGGAGACACTTGCCACAGGTGCTGATGTTGGAGGGGCAGTCAACAAAGTGGTTCCATGTTGCTGTTGTGTTGCATCCTGCTGCACAGATGGCGTGCCGAATGGGTCCGTTGGCTGTAGATGCGATGAAGGCTGCGAATCAGGCGCGTGACTCAATGTAGTGACGTACTGAGTTGACTGAGCAGGGAGCTGCACAGGCTGCGTAGGCTGAGGTTGCTTTTGCTGTTGCTGTTGTTGCTGACGCGCCTGGGCACTAGACTTGTTAATAGGCGGGCAGTGGGCCCACACCGTAGGTTGCGCCAGGGCAGCGGTGGCTGCCGAGGCCCGCATGACCGCTGCAACGCCCGCAGGGATGCGAAGACCCTGCCGGACCAAGTTAGCAACCTCTTGTTGTGTGGGGGGTGCTCTGGAGACACCAGGAACTGCCAACAACGACCCATTGGAGACTACAATGGGAGCCAAGCCACCATCAGGCGAACCTTTACGCATATTCTTCGAAGCCGCTGGCTTAGCTGCCTTTGAATCAGGCGACTTCTTCACGGTCTTCGACTTGCTCGACTGCGGCGAGCCAACGGATGCCGCAATAATGCCCTGGTGAGAACCAGTCAAACTAGTTGGGGTGATGTGAGCAGCCATTGGAGATAGCACAATCGGGACCGGACCTGGCACACTCAGATCGCTTCCTGATCCTTCGCCGTCGGTTCTACTACTGAGTTGGGATTGCTCTTGCTGCTGCTGTTGCAGCTGGAGTTGTAATTGCTGTTGTGCCATTTGCGTTGCGGACTGAGCGGTATAATAGCCTGGAACAACCTGAGCAGGATATGGGATGATTGTGCTCGTTCCGAGGGCCATCTCCAATTGATTTGGGACGGACTTGGGGGTTGGGCCTAGCACGTCTGGAGTGGTAAGCTCAACCGGAACCAGAGCATGAGAAGGTGTCACCACAAGTTGCTTGCTCACGGTTGTGGATGACAGGACGCGGTTCAGCAGGTAACCGAAGCTGTCGCTATCTGTGAACAAGCTCGGGTCTGAGTATTTGAACCAACACACTAGCGACGGTTGTTCTGTCTCGATCGCCACGGGAGAGGGGAGGCCATTGGCAGCCGCCATAGGACCTCCAACTGAACCATACTTCGCAACTAATAGATTGAGTTCTGGGACAGACATCATAACCAGCCCCTGACCAAGTGCAGAGCCAGTTGCGTTTGCTGCAGCGGCGACGATTTCGCTTTCTGTCAATTGAGGGCAGCCGAGCGCTGGCTTGAAGATCTTGGGATAGGTCATGAGCACGAATCGTAACGAAGCCTCTGACTCTGTGCCAGTGATCTTGCCCTTGGCGCGCCTTGCCAATACACATGCAGGGCAGTACCATCGCACCCCTTTCGGAGCCGTCGTCATACCTACGCAGGAGAAGTGGAACCACTCGTACGGGCAGTCACTGGCATCACAACCAACCATGTTACCCGACGAAGCCATTCGGCACAGGCAGTAAGCTTCGACTGGCGCGGTAGCTACAGCGGCTGTCGCAACACCCTTTTGTGCGACTGGCGTCTCGATGACATACTCAACCTTCATACCCTTTTCACTAACGGGGATTGTTGCGACAGGAGCAACCGCTGTCGTTGCCGCAGTTCCACCGGCCGGTATGGCAGTAACTGCACTACTTGCCGCAGCCGGTACCTTCGTAGGATCCTGCATGGCATAGGCCAAGGGCAAGGGAAGCATATCATCCGCTGCCATTTTCTCCAATACGCGCTCGACCATCGTCGGCTCGTTGCCGAAAGTTCCATTCGCTTGGCCATTAGTTCGAAGATTGTGAACAAAGTCAACAAGGTAGGCTAAACTGGGGGTATACGAGTTTGTTCCTTCAGCGAGCCAGCCGGAGACAAGCCCTGCAACGCCGGTGCGTGCAGGAGGTGCAGCTAGCGCCGCTGCTGATGGTGTGACATTTGGTACGATTTTCTGGTGGAACGACGATGCTGTAGCCGGTCCAGCATGCTGCGCAAGCGTGGCAGCCTGGGACGCCTGAGCCAAGGCTACGATTGAGTGGGCGAGCTCGATATCGTTGATCTCGGCAATAGCCTGTTCAATAAAGCTGTCTGACATTTCCGGGCGACGAAGCTCACCTCGGCTGAGGCGTGAGAGTATACTCGCAGCCGTGACCGGCTGAGGCAAACTCTTACCGGATGGGTCGCGCTGGGAAAGCGCCTCATTTTCATAGAAGGCTTGGAGTTCGGCTTGGGTTGTGAGATAAGCATGGAACGGATCGGCTCCAACTTCAACAAAAGGTTGTTTTAAGTCATTTTCCAGGGCACTTGCTCGCTCAGTCAACCTGTTCAGTTCCATTGTCAAGCGTGTCACAATCGCAGATGTAGTTGAAGCCTGAGCATCCGCGGCCGCGATTGCTTTTTCGGCTTCTTCACGAAAGGCCGCAACGAGCCTAACGATGTCATGGTGGCTTCCGAGTTCTGCTTGAAGCGCCTTCTCAAGGGTCGCAAGCGAAGTGGTCTCGGGCGCCTCTGGTGTTGGTTGCGGTTCGCGTTCTCGTTGCTCTGAGTTCTCATACAGAGTATCAAGCGCTTTCGGCTTGGTGTACGTCAAATTGGAAAATTGAGGAATTCCTCGCATCAACTCAATCAACCGATCCAAACTCGCACTTGGGATCGGCTCTCGGCCATAGAGGGGCGTAAGCACAATCTTGGCATCCCCGCTGACGTTGAGTGGGGCTTTGGAAATCTGTGCAAGCCTTGCTGTATGCTCGTGCAAGAGCTTATCGGCATTCTTTAGGCGGTTCAAATACGCCGCGTCGCGCTTTTCAACTGCTTCGCTTAGTGCCTTGTCGAACATTGCCCCTGACGCGAAAAGACGTGGACCTCCTGACGTATGCTGATTGTGAGGTGAGGCAAGCTCGTGCTTCGTAATGTCCTTGGAAAAGGACGCGTATGCTGTGCTTGTTGGCGAAGCTGGTGCCGAGACTGGTGCATCTGCACTGGTTGCATGGCTTTGCTTCATTCCACCTAATGCCATGTCCGTGAGAATGTCCAAAGTTCGCTGCGAGACTACGCTTGCGAGGCGATTCACGGCTCGAATAGCAGTAGGAAGTTGCAATTGCTGCTGACTTGCGCTTGCACTCGGGTGCAAGGTATCCTGGGTACCCTTGTCTTGCTTCGATCCATCTTCCATAGCTTCCGTTTTGATGCCTCCGTCAGCGTCATCCAAGCCCTTGGAGGCGGTCGTTGGTGAGGGTTCTGATAAAAATGAAGCCGTCGATGTTGCATTGATTGGAAGCGAGTCCGCCCCGGACGAGATGGATGCAACTGACGCCCATGCTTCATCATCAAGAAATTCCTCGTTAGTTCGATCGTATTCTGCGCCCTCATCGGCGGTTGGGGGCTGAGTAGCAGCACTGCTTTGCTCAGTACCACTCGGTGTCAAACTATCCGATGTCGATACTTGCTCTTGCTTCATTCCGGTTATCTGCTTGCTTGCGTCGGTCGCCGTCGAGTTTAGAACAACGCTTGTTGCCGAATCTACACTGGGATTGATCGCGATTGGTGGCGCGGGGTACGGCAGGATCATTACCGACGGTTGTGGGGGCCGGACGCCTGACTTCTCAACTCCCTTGCACAGCGCTGCGTAAATTTTCTGTGCGGCGGCCGGTGTCTCAGCTCGCAGTGCGTTGACAGCATCTACTGAATGTCGGTTCCAGGTATTCAGCAATGAATATGCAGTCTCGATATCCTGTAGTAGCCGGGGTGGGATCTTGGCCGATTTCGCAAGCATCTGAGCATGTGCTGACAGCGATACAGATTCAGGGTCAGGCAGACACGTAGCATCCTTTCCATGTTCGTGTGGGGTCGTGGGAGCAATGGGTAATTGACCCATGGAATGCGAAGACGTGTGACTGAAGGACGTAGCCGCATGTTGGCTGCTTCCACTGCTCCCAGATCCTCCTCCAAACGCAGTGCCACTGAGTCCACCGGCTACGGCAGGCGTTGCTAGGCTTGCTCCCGCCCTAGTTCTGCTCGCATTTGCTCTCGCGGCTGCGATCGCAGTGGCGGCACTACTGGCGATGATCGCAACCGGGGACGTGGAAGGCCCCAACATTGCCATGGACATGGGGGTTGGAATCGGTACATGTGGCGGTGGAGATGGAGCCGGATTCGTGCTCTGATTCGTGATGGTATTGCTTACGGTGTCACGCTGAACGTTGGCAGTTCCGCTGTTGTTGTCATTGCTGCCATTTCCACTAGGACCACCCTGCTGACTCACCTGCGCGAGGGCTGGGTTTCGGATTGAATATGTTCGCCTCTGCATTGAATAGATAGCTGGGGACCTGGATACAGGTTACCCCAGTGGAGTGTGATCGCGCTGGTCACACCTCCTAGCGAAACCTACGCCTTGGCACCTATTCTCCAAAGCCAATCTCTCCGTTTTCAAGCCACAGGCACACAAGATTTGAAATAAGAGGCGGGCGCGGACTGCGGCGGATTGCGGTGCTCGAGTGTAACCGCTCGCGGTCTGGCCCGGTGCAAATAGTTTAAGACCTATACCAGAGTGTTGGAGTGCACGGATCGTGAGCGGGTCGTATACCCAGGCTGCGTTTTCGTGTCCCGAAAGCCCGCGGAACAGAAGTGTTCCTCGGCCCAAAAGGGGCGGAAAGGGTTAAAACCGGAGGGGTTTTCAGGTAAAATATGCTGGTAGGAGGGCACTTTGTGGCGGCTTGAGGCATACCATATGATTCCTCAAGGCTTAGTGTATATAAAATTGATATTGAAATTTAAATATAACTCCAGTATTCCACTCAATTTGATCCCTTCTATACCACTTTTTTTTCACCTTTCACTTCTGCTCAACGCGGGGTTGACTGTATTCGTGCACCCCCCATCCCGGTGGGCGATCATTCTTCGCCCAGGACACTCGAAACGAAGGCCGTGTTGGGCAGTGGTACTCTGGCGCGCCCAGCGAGTGGTCCGGTGACAAATTTCAGAGTTGACAGCAACGTTGTCGTGTAGAGTGTCTGGCTGAGTGCCACCTTCTGCACGCGGCTGTTTTGCACTGCATACCATTCTATATTCCAAAACAAGCCATCCTTGCTGTTTTATACACCGTATCACCCCAAAGCAGAGCCGAAAAACGCAGCAGCAGCGTATCATCCCCATTCGCTTCGCAGGTTCTGGACCTGACCAAAATCCGAAGCCCCCAATTTACACCCTTTCGCGACCTCCTACGCTCCAATTCACAGCCAGTGCCGTGCAACTCTAACCACCGGGCATTAAGCATAGCTTTGATCCCTCATAGGAGCTGCCACCACCACCTTGATCCGCAGGGGAGCCCCCCAAACCAAACCCGAACCTATGAGCTCGACCTCAGCATCTACTGGCTCGGCTGAGCAGAACACTACAAGCGACTCGAAATGTGGTCACACCACGTCTGGGACAGCTTCATCAGGCCAGGCATTGCTCACTCTACCCGCGTGGGGACCCTACCTCCGAGTCTTGACTGTTCAGTCCTCTGTGGTGTATGGCTACGTCGGAAACAAGTCCGCCATGGTTGCGCTGCAGGCGCACGGACTTGAGGCGGATCCAATGAATTCGGTCCAGTTTAGCAATCACGCAGCGTACAAGGTATTCAGGGGCTATCGTCATACCGGCGAGGACCTCCGAGAAATAGTGTCAGGTCTCCGCGCAAACAACTTCCTCTCGAAATACTCCGACGTTCTCTATGGTTACATGGGCAGCGTCGGATTCATGGACGCCGCCGTCGAGTTCATTAAAGAACTCAAACGGGTGCGACCGGATCTTTTCTTCCTGTGTGATCCGGTTCTCGGTGACAATCGCAGGCTATATGTTCCTGCAAGCTTTGTTGAGTCCTACCGAAATGACCTCTTGCCCTTGGCCGACGCTGTGACTCCTAATCAAACTGAGCTAGAGTTACTTGCAGACTGTGGACATGTCTCAAACCTTCGTCAAGCAGTTCATGCCATCCGTAGAATCCACACCCTGGGTCCCAAGATCGTAGTCGTGACGTCGCTGGACTTGGACGTCGACCCGACCATAGCGGAGGAGAATGCCAATTTTATCGGATCATATCTGATAGACGCTCGTCAAATCAGTGGTGCCACAAGCGAAGTCAAAGAATCCTCACCCGAAAACTTCACGCTTGAATATGATATCCGAGTCGACAAGCGATTCTCGTTTGAGACGATGAGGAGTCTACTACTGGGCACACACGACCCATCGCTCCTCTCGCAGGTCGAGAAGCTCCCTGAGGGTGACTGTGAACCCATTTCAGGACCTGAAGTATTAGTACCAACGCGGCCGCTTCATGTACTTGCATCGGTTCGACAGGACGGCGACTCCACCGAACATTGTGATCTCGTCTACATGCAAGTTCCCATGTATTCGCAGTTCATTTCTGGTAGCGGAGATGTTGTAGCCGCCATGCTCCTGGCCCGTCTTCGGGGCGAACTACCTAGTCTAATTGCCAAGTACGCATCTGAGTCTTCATCTGGGGCTGATGGTGTGCGACCAGAGCTCCGCGCGCTTGGCGACGTAGTTGCTGGAGTCATGGCCGGAATGAATGATCTTCTTCGGTGGACCATTGCCTCAGGTCGGGGAGAACTTATGATCGTCCAGCGAAGGTACGCACTCGCTGCTGCATCAAGCCTCAATTATGGTGATTCGAGTGAATCTCACACAATCACCCACGGTCCCGATACGGTTGTAACGAAGGCCATGCGAGCTGCAAAGGCGGCCTTGGGAGCCGATGATTCTGTCTCGTCTGGCCGGCCTCGCTTTATTCGAGTGCCCTTTGCAGATCTGCAAGGCTCGCATGACAACAAACTATAATCAATCTGCCTTTAAGTGCTGTGTCACGTACAGTTGTGTGATAAGCACTTCTGTATGATGGTTCAATAGATGACTCTTTTCCGAATGTGGAAGGCTACTGGCACTGCCCGCAATTGCTTTGCTTTTGGTCTACATTGCGATTATTACGTCCATGAATCCACTCATGGAATTGATCGCGAGTATATTTGTTCGCGGTCCTTGGCTACGACTGCTATATTGATCGCTTACTCACGGAGAGACTGAACTTGAGCCTGCTGCGAAGCAATCGTCTTCGTCGCGTCAGATATTGTGCTTGATGCTGCAGTCTTTTGAGCCCAACTGGGTGGGGTCTGATTCATCATACGAGCCGCCGTGAGTTCGATTGAGCACTGGTAGCTTGTCTGGTATTTTACCCGTTTGCCTTCGGCCTCTTCCTGCTTCAGCCGGGCCAGCATCTCTTGGCGCTGGTTGGGATATCTGCTCTCTTCTCGCTGCTTGGCAATGACCTCCTTGTCATAAATGTAGTCTGTCTGGTATTGCGACAGCTTGGGCGTCGAATCCCTGTTATCGTAGTGCGCGACGACGCGTTCAAACGTATTGATGAATCGAGGTCGGGTTGTGTCTAGAGGGGTAGGAAGGCTTACCTCCTCAAACCAGTTCCCAATGAGTGTCCCGTGGCGTCCTGCCTGTACGGGATGCTTGTTATAGAGTCCGAAGTCCATTCAGAAGTGTCCCTGTCGCAGTATTCCGTCGGGTGTGGTTTCTGAAGAAACTGGAGAATAGATTTCTGTCTAGATTTTGCAGGCGTGTAGTCCATTCCAGCGGCGTTAAAATACATGCATACTGGTCTTCTTGCATATAGCATCGAGTCAACGCATTTTCACGCAGGAGCAAGAAGTACAATGCTCACTACACAGACGTGTGATTTTCTGGCAAGTAACCGTCGTTTCACTTTTCTATTGCTACAGTTCCGCACCACAGCGGGAGACCAGCGACAATCTTACCCTTTTGTTAGGGTTACAAGTGTCGCTAACGGCAGGCTGTATTACTCTTATTCCATTAGCTCTGCGCCACATGTACAAACACGGACAAGAAAGCACAGTCTAAGCACTTAGAAGAACTTGGACGCGCCGCGCGAGCGCAGGACTAACTGTTGGGACAGCCAATATACTTATACACAACCTGAATGCATCGATAGTCCGCGGTGATAATCAGTTTATCATGCTCAAACGAGGTTCGGAGCACACTCATGCTTCTGAGGAGGATCAGACGACCGACCTCGAGCCGGCCAGAGAAGCAATCCAGACCGATGTGGGTGCTGAAGCCCCACACGAATCTGAATCCGTGACCCGATCTCTGGACGATGACGGTCGACGAATCCAGCCTGTAGACACTGGGCCATCACCCTCCGGAGAATCTGAAGTATCCCAGTATGATGGATCCATGACTGAAGTGACCGGGAGTGTCTCTGCAGCGATGCCACGGCTATCTGTGGCTATACCTGATGATCAGACATCGCTTTCTGTCCATTCCGTTTCATCAAACATCTCCAATTCTGCTACACGTACAGATGTGCGTCCACCTTCTTCGTCGCACCGGCCTTCAAAGTCCCACCCCCATCCGTCCGCCCACCTACCGCTCAATCCTTTCCACACCGCCTTAACGATTTCAGCCGCACCGGGCACTAGTGATTACAGGCGCCTGGAAGAGCTCGCTGCAAGACTGTCGACTGAGCCTTGGTTTGCAATCCTATCAAAACCTGGCCCCACTCGAAGCCCTGAGGAGCTTCAATACTTGGTCAGTTGGTGTAAAACGGTGAGCCGCGATGTCGTGAAGGGTGATAATGAGGCGTTCTTTCAAACCCTGGACGACAAAGTTTTGAAGCAGCTCGTAAAGTACTTTAACTTAGAGCTCTACCCACGGTTCACTCACGTTTTCCACGAAGGTGAGGTGGGCGATCGATATTACCTCATTCTTCGTGGTAGAGTGGCGTTGTACGTCAAGCAGCAGAATCAAGGTTTGACACTGCACAGAATACGCTCTCGATCAGATCTGACCGCACGAGAAACGGAACTGGAAGATGATATTGAATTACTTCGCGCAGAACGCAAACGAGGATTATCCCACCCGGATTTTGTCCGAGAGCTCGAACAAGGTCAACAGTTTGGCGAGCGAGCCTTGGAGCTCGATGTCCCTCGAGGTGCGAGCATTCGAACGCTAGAAGATTGCGTCTTCTTGACTCTAGACCGTGCGCGATACAAAACTGCTTTGAAGTTTATTCACGAGGAGGACGAGAATTCTCCCTTGAGTCGACAGTTCAAGGACAAGTTTGTGAGATCGACATATCCTTTGACCTTGCTGCCACCCAATCGTCGAAGTGCCGCAGCATATCAGCTCAAATATGAGAGCTTCCAGCAAGGTGAGCTAATTTACGAAAGTGGGGGGATCTCCGATCGTGTCTTCTTTGTGATTGAAGGTGAGGTAGATGTCATGCGTCGTGTACTCCTTCCTACTTCCGACGAGTACGCGAGTTTTTTCAACGTTGTGAACTTGGATGGAGGGAGTGATCTCCATGGACTCCCAGATGACTCCGCGTCTGAGGGAGAAAGCGATCAGGAGGTACTCGGGAACTTTGCTTCGCGTCTTGGTGACTGTTCATCACAGCAAGAGGCTGTCAGCCAGAACACCAAGGCAGCATCATCAAAGCCGTCCCATGAAGCCAACCCCCAACCCGACATGGATCAAGTTGAGTCACTGCTAACATCCCTGACTCAGGACGGTATGAAAGGGAAACACCGCCGTCGTGCCCAAGCAACATACGCTAAGGGCCTGGACAACGCTCCAGATGAGTGGAACAAACTACTAGCAGCGACTTCCTCAGCAGCTGAGTCAAACATTTCCCATAGTTCCGTTCTTACGACAACAGACCCGAGACAGATTGATATTATTAGCTCTGCGTCAGGCTTAGGACCAGCATTGCAGCTGTTCAATGCAGCAGCCATGTACGCTGCACGTCTGAAGGCTACGCGGGAGGCTGAGCTAGCCTGGTCTCGCCGAAAATCAGCGTCTTCTGGTCGAGTAAGTGGAGCAGGTAGTAAGAAGGCTGGTGTCACGTTGAGTCAGCACGCAGCCCAGTTCTTAGATACCAGCACTCTGAAGCTGCTTGGTCTTCCGAATCCCAAATGCTTCGCGTTTGCTGGCGGTCGCGTCGTCGGAAGCCCTTTACTTGGGTATCACCGTGTCCCGAGGACCCCTGCCTTACAGTATCTAAGCAATGCCGCGGCGGACAAGGATGTCGATGGATCGCCTGAACTCAAGTCAGCCAGACTCCTTGCACAGAACGGAGACACAGGTCTAGAGCTTGAGATTGTGCTCGGTCGACTTGGCGTTCCGAGATCACCATTGCGTCATGGCGAAGAGTTTCTAGACGGATCCACTTACAGCGAAGGATGCGTCTTTGGACATGAGGAGGGCATCCTCCCTCTGAGTGCGCTATTCCCCCCTCGTGGCGTGGTTTACGTCGACAAACCCATCCGAACACCCGATTGTTTCATACCCACAACCTCAGAGAACCTTGGGCTGTGGCCTGAGCAACGCATATTGCAGATGCGAGCTACCGGAACCGGAGCCTCATCTGGATCTACATCGAATCCAGCCCACGTCAAGATGCCTTCGACAGCTTCGCCTGACACTCAGGGAGCTGGATGGCTGGGAGCAGACAAGTACCATGTGAGCACTCCTACTCCTACTCCGGTACATCAACGAGACTCACGAACTACTCCATCGACTGTGAATAGTACGCGGTATCGAAAGGTCACGAAGCCCGTGGAAAAGGACGCACAAGCGAGTACTCCAGTTCTTCAAGGCACACCTGGTTCAGCCAATATCGGCTCAACCCCATCCCGAGCGGAAGCTGGACCGAGGCCGTTCCGTCGAGGACACGCCAAGGCGTTTACGTTTGCCTCCGATCCAACGTCTGCAGTATTTCAGAACGATGACGACGACAGTGACGAAGAGGAATCAGCTCCCACTCCACTTCATGTACATAGTGCTAAAACCGAAAACTCGGTGGATGTGAGATCCATTCCACCAGGGGTGGATGTTCCTTCAAGTGCACTGTCGTTATTACCCTCACCGAGCCTGAGTGGTATGTCTTTAGCAATAGCATTGAGCGGGTATGACAGCTTGCAGGCCAATTCGGCATCTGGGTTAGCTCTGCTCATGGCGGCGCGAAAGGCAGCACAGTCGAATCTTGCAATTCCAGTTCATTCCAGCCCGAACACGCTCTTGCCATCCATTAGTGTGATGGATGCTCCAGCGTCGAACTCCAATGGTGAGTCACCAAGGACCATTCACGAGAGACTTGATCGTAGAATAGGAGGAGTGTACACCCGCACAGTTCCAAAACCCGATTTAGTCGTGAACTCAGCCGGCGAAATTGTGCGCATGGAACCACTTAGTCCATTAGAGCTCCTCTTCACAGATCGAAAGGCAATCACCCGCCCTCGGCGACATTTTACAGTTTATGCTGCATCGCGAACTGTGCAGGTTTATTCCATGCCGCTTACCGAGTTCCTCAAATTCTTCGATCGTACTCGCAGGCTGCTCGTAAGGGCGGCAGCGTATGAGAGAATATCGCGGTACACAAGTCAGTTGGTGAAAATTGCAAGCGAGCCCGCAAGCGACTTTGCTGCGTTTGCAGCGGATGAAAACGAGCGTCAGCGACGGGTGCAAGAGGAGAGGCAGCAGACATTAAGTGCAAAAGAAACCCGAACCTTGCACAAGACACACATCCAAGCAATGAAGGCGCTACAGGAGAGGGACCAAAAGATGTCTGCGGTTTTGCAACGCATCTTAGCTCCATCTACGCAATATTTGCACAATGAAACACATCCTTCTGCAGGTGCATCCCCGCGCGCTACGTCGACCTTCTCCCCGCGAACGGCATATTCGAGCGTTTCCAAACTTGCCTCCTCTACGATACCTCAAAAGCTCTCCGGGGTTCCAGAAGAACCGGGACCAGAACCGGCAAAATCTAGCGTGCTACCTCATTTAGCACCAAGCTGGCTGCCCCAATTTGATACTAGCTCATCCACTACCTTGGCTCGATCTGGAGGAACCCATGTGTTTGGGTCTCGCCAAATAGGCCATTCAAAGCATGACACCGTGTCGTTTGGAGCTAATTCTGATGCCAAACGATCTAAGGCGGCAGAGGGAGATATATCATCCAAGCTTCTGTCTTTTTCCAGTACCGAAACTACGCGAACCCGCGAGCCATCGAGAGCATCGATTCTGGATACACTCTCGTTTAGCACAAGACTTCCAAGTCTTGACACACTTCCATCCCCACGCGATCAGTCAATTGATACTTATGGCCAGCCTACGCAGAAGGATCTCAGGTCTCCGGAGCAAGTCATGGCAGAGGCCGACCTAACAGCCCTGCAGGCATCAGCCGCGGCATACGTTTTACATACCCTAGAGCGAGCGCGCAGTACAACCCCTGAGACATCGCGAAACCACCAGCCTCCGCTGGGTGGACTCGACGTTGCCAATAGAGGTATTTCACCTGCCCTCCTCCAATCCACTGGACGACCACCTACGTTGTCTCACGAGACGCCTCGCCGATATGCTCTTCGTCGGATGAGTTTTGGACCTGTGGAAGACCAACCTGTGCAGCTCGTTCAACCACCTCAGGCTCTTCATGTACTTCGAAGTCCATCACCTGAACATCGTCCTGTTCCGGCACTGGATCCTAACTCGTCGCCCGCTGCTGCAATCATTGTTTCGATGTCAGCGCAGGCTCAGGCGACGAATGAAGCACATGAGAGACGTATGTCACTTTCGAGCCGTCCACCTGGCAACGCAGCGACTGAAAGCTCGGCAAGTCCTCACAGCCAGCGAGAGGGAGCCGAGTCGCCGCGTCCCGGGTCTCGGTCTCAGATGAGTGTGGCTTCTAACGTGTCGGGAGGACGTCGGGCTTCGATGTCACGTCGAACATCACTGCATCAAGGATCCACAGGTACGCATGCTCGTCACGAAAGCGTAGATCTACCAACGCTCGCCCATGCACGTAACGTTGCAGCAGCAGCTCAGTCCCTTGTTCGGCGCCTCTCGATCTCACTCCAGTCGAATCAGGGTGGCTTCTCTTCTGAAGCCATCGAGGCGTCCACCAGTGATTTTACGCCTTTGGAGACAATGAGCCTCACGGTCGATGCCGGCGGCGCAGCTCGTGATGATGACTCCAGGATGGGAGCATTACGCTTCGGCCCGCTCGAAGAGCCAGATCAGGATGAGGCGCATATCGAGAGGCTTTTTGAGGAGGCTTCGCCAACTGCCTATTCTCAAGCGTCAGGTGTTCAGCCGCTAACTACCGCAGAGATGAACATATACCTGGCCAAGCTCGCGGAGGAAGAAGCTAAACGAGAAGAAGAGGCACGTAGGGCTGAACGCGAAAAGTTTCTTGAGCATCAACGTCAAGTGATGTCTCATTACACGAGACCTAAGACTATCATTACAAACAAACATGATTTGTTGACATCCGCGGCGACTTCTGGGGAGCGATTTCCCTTGACAGGGGCTGCTAGCGCAAATATCTCAGAGGCAGCGACTGCATCCAGGCTTGCCGAGAGTAGGGAGGCGTACCAGATGTCCATTGAAGAGCGCCGCAAGAACTTCAAATCCATGCTGCGGGAGGTCGGACGAGCTCATCACTCCTCGATCACTTCGTACACGAGCTCATCTGCATCCAGCATGATTCCCCCCTCTCCATCGTATGCTGCAGACGTATCTCCGACCTCTTCGGTAGCGTCATCCGCCGCCTTCAGCATCTCATCATCAAGGTCGCGTGGACATGCCTCCTCGTTTCTTCGGTAATAGCTTCATGTTCGATCTCCCTTTACCACTGGGCCACTCGTTCGCACTTCCGCGATCTGTCTGAGTGGGGTCTTGCTAGAAACATTGCACACATCCCAACTATGGCAGCTAATCTGCCGCTATCCAATACAGCTACATCCCAGGCGAGGTACCGACTAACCACACCAGAACCTGGTTCTAGAGGGAAAATTTTTGTAATTTGTCCATATTGCCAGCAACTTGATTTCCCCAGGTGAGGCACAGGTTCATCTAAACTAGTTGCACTAGACACTACATTGTTTGTCTACATGACTAGAAATCCGAATTCTGCTGCATCATAGTAGGTGTATGCACTCGAAATCCTCACTGATCCGTTTCGCGAGATTTTCATCAACTCCGAGAGCTGATCATTTAAGCCCTATCGAGCGTTTTGTACATACATTGAACCTGGGGCGCATCTACACTGAAGTTTGCTGCTAGTTCTACTGAGATCAGTTGTCCAAATGCACCCGAGGAGCTACTCGGGGTCAGAATGGGACCCAAGGATGGTCCCGCCTCCCATCCCCTCGCCCCGGCCCGAGCATGGTCCGCCACATCTGCCTCCGCCTTACGAGCAGAATCCAGCCCCGATGCCCGTCGAAGATCCCTATCGACGATACGCACCATCTGCCCATCCGCATCAGCCGCTTCAGCATTCCACGAGTCACCCATTCTTTCCTCCTCCTCAGGCTGCTCCTATTGGTGACCCAAGACCCTTCCCGTCAGGAGGTTCACATGCTCCTGGGTATCACCCAACACAGTTTGTACACCAGGGCCTGCCTCAATCACCAATGCCACCCGGTCCGCATCCTGCCGCGCATTATCAGCCTCAGACTCATCATCCAAACGTGATTCAGCCTCAATCTCATCTCCCTCCAACGGTGCATCAGCCACCGCCTCAGGCATATTTCCACGGACACCAACCGCACATGCCCATTCCGCAGTCGCAAGTGCCACTGCAAATGGCTCCACCAGCAGGACCAGGAGCAGGGCCTCAGCTAGGATTCAGCCAGGTTCCCGTACCTCAGGGTCAGCAGTTGCCTCCCCGCGAAGCACCATTTCCGCCTTCAGCAGTGCATGCGTCCCCACAAGGATCGTTCCAGCCAACCCCTCCCAACGTGAACATACACGGGTCAGCCGTGCCCCAACCCTACCGAACCTACAGTGATCCAATCCATATGAACATGCGCTACCCAACGACTTCAGGTGTCATGGCCACGCCTGGAATTCCCCCTCCCACCCTCCATGCTCCGAGTTCTTTCTTCCCAGCACATTCCCAAGCACCTCCTTTTGCATATCAGCCAAGTAAGAGTCAAGAGAGTGCAGAACTAGTCGAATCCAGTGGAGCCCGGGCCTTGCAGTCGCAAGACGGTCTGGAGCATGGCCAGCATACCCAGACCCTAGGACTCAGCGACATTCAAGAAAGAAGCCCAGCAACTTCACCAGTTCACAGGCAATCTGCGGCAATCCAGAGTCAAGGTGCATCAACCCCAACAAGCGGCCAAACAGAGCCAACAGAGCAGCCAACGAAAAAGAAACGAAAGCGTGGCAAGAGGGGAAAAAAGCACAAGTCTTCCAAGGAGGGTTCTACATCGACGAATATGGAGGAACAACAAAACCAAACACAGCTACAACACCCGACCCAACAGCGGCCAGTTTTCATTCCGCCGCCCCCGCCAGTAGTTGCGCTTGTTTCACGTCATGCGCGATCTTCCCACTCGGGTGCTTTACATAAGGCAGCGTTGTCAGCGGAAGAAGCCGATGAGGGTGTCACCGAGATCGATGAGACGCTCTTGCTTGAAGCCTTGAAGCTAAGTCGAAAGCGACGGCAACAGAGGCAAGAGAAGCTTGAAGGGTCAAATAGGCAAAACACTCCTGCAGGTGGCTCCATCACAGAAGATGTCAATGCCATTCAGCCTCTCAAGTCAGCTGATGACTCCACAACAAAAGGTCCCCACATCGAACCCAAACCTACATCTATATTTCAGCGCTCAAAACCCCAAGTAACCTCCAATTCAACGTCTTCTCTGCCACGGGGTTCGTTATCTTTAAGTCGTGCCGTCTCGCCTCAAGGGTCACCACAGGACTTAGCAAAAAGTCAATCACTTGCACCAGTTCTGCGACTTGGGCGACTCACAATTGTTGATCCTAGAGCTTATGATGCTCACAATGGTATCAGCGATATGAGCGATGGTACGAGGAAGAGCAAAGTGAAGCCAGGCCTCCGCCAACTTGCTCTTGAACGTCTGAGCAGCCGTAATGCAAAGTTCGCGCGGCCTTCGACGTCAAGTGGCGCAACTCGATCAACCTGCCTGATTCCCCTTTATGCCAGTGATGATGAGGACGGTGACTCAAGTGAAAGCGAGAGCGATTCAGATAAAGCCCAAATCTCTTCTTGCAGTGTTTCAGCCTCCCCAGCACAGTGCAAGGAGCAGGTCTCAGAGGATGCCAGTGATGGCTTTGATATCGAGCTGGCCATGACTCTGGGATCAGGAGTACCTAGAAGCATGTCTCCAACACCTGTTCAGGCGTCAAAATCGCCAACACAATCAAGCGGGATGACGCTTGCGATGGCGGACAATGTGCTGACTGAGGCCGTTCCGTTAGCCACTTTATCTGGTGCACATGTTCAGCTTGTAATTTCCTTTAGATCTCGTGCTTTGCGTGACCAGAGTGCAATGAAGGACCTGGAGAGGAAAGTGTCAGCCCTAGAGTCGAAGATAAACCAGGTCCAGCAGGCTGGCACAGCATCCGATGGGCTTTCCCCGCTCTATAAGCAGTATTCATCGATCTCTGCTCAACTCAAGCTTGCGCGAAACAAGTATCTAGACTCTGCCCAGGCGTATGCAAAGATCTTAAGTCTTGCACAAGGCTCAAGAAATACGGCGTTAGCTGCGCTTGCAGCAGCGAAGCAAGCGAGCTCAAACCTAGCTCAACAAGGGGACAAATCAAGTGCAACAAACAACAATAATTCAAGCGCAGCAGTCGCTGTATCGACTTCTCGCTCAACCCCATCTGCGCTAGACTTGTTAAAGACGAGGAATATCACTGATCTCGCATTACGTGCACGTCTGATTGCGATTGCAACACGAGCACTCTCCGATCAGCAGAAGAAAGAAGTGACTGCAGCAGTTACAAAGCGAGAGCCACAGAAGAAGTTCGTGACTGGGGCAGATCTATTGACTCATCAGAAAGACTTGCTTGCGCGACTTCTAAGGGACGTAGCAACCCCGGGAAGTCCAACCGCTGCTGCGTCAGCAACACTTGCAAAACGTATTCTTGTCGCGATCCAGAAGCGTAGAGCTCGACTTCGAAGCCACGCCCTCCAAACGAGTCGAGCTATCGCAGACAGAGTCAGACAGCGGAGAGTCGCTGCTCGTGAACAGCGGCGACTAGAGAAGCTGACTGCAATCCAGCAGGCACGGCGCTCCAAACTAGACAAGAAGAGATCACAGACTCTTGGTAAGCTCTCTGTAATGGCTGAACTCGCAAGAGCTCGGGTTGACTATCTAACTCATTGTATTCTCTCGTGTAGCGAGCTTCATTACTCCATACTTGATCCACAAATGATTTCGCTATTCATAACGGTTGCGCAGCTTGACCCAGCTTTTATGCGTGTCGATGCCAATGTTTGGAGCGAGCTCAATGAGCAGACAGTGAGTCTAGCTACAGGTAGACCGCATTCTTTTGATTCCATTCTGGCCTACGTACGCACCGCCTTATCTAGGTCCAGCGAATCCGACAGAAACCCTCGTGACATTGCAGATCCTATCAGTACCATCGCAATATCTGAGGAAGACTCTTCTACAGCAAGCCTGCTTGACGAACAGTTACTAGATGTTGCTTTATGTTCTGTTACTATCGATTCACCTGAATATTCATTCTTCAAGCAGCGATTGTTCCACCTTTCAACGTGGTTGAATCGCGTCGTGGCTGCTTGGATGATCCATCACGAGCCCGTTGGGAAGCATCTGCCCGAATTTGAATCAGTCAATGATTTGATTGCAGCGCACAAGCAGCGGGTCGATGATGTGCAAGCCACCAGTTCCCTATCTAACCGTAACAACCGAAAGAAGCCTGCTGTCGAACAGAACGAAGAGCACGATCGTGAGCACCCGGCGGATCAGCTGCCAATGCAGGTCGGCAGTGAAGTCGAGTTTGACGTGGATCATGATGAGGACTTCATTCCCGTTCTCAATGTTAGCTTTTCAGATTCAGAAAGTGAAACGTCAGATGATGACGATCAGATTGAAGAGGTAGGCGATAGCTCGGATGAAGAGCATCAGCCTGACGAGACCCACGAGCTCGGGGTGAACGACCGTCCCTCCTCCGAGACTCTTAGTACGCCATTTCAGTTTGATCACGAGGATGACCTTGCCTCATTATTCGCGGAGGCCGAGAAACAGGTAGTAATGATGGAAGGTACCGACAGTTCGGAGATAGTAGGCGAAGTAGCTCCCGATAGTGATGACGCTGAAAACATGCAAGACCTCATGGGTCTCACTGAACTGGCGGACAGTGTGCTGAACGATCCTATCACAGCTCTAGGTGATGACACGCTCCTTGGAGGCGAGTCAGGAACGTCGCACGAGGCCGACCACAACTGCTTGAACGAAGAGAGCCGAGAATGGGAGATCAAGGATGTTGGAAGTGACATACCTGATCCTGGTGAGGTTACTGTCGAGCACCTGAATGTTGTTGCCTTTGACGAGGATTCCGAAGACGCGGTGGAAATCGCATTATTGCCACTACCATCTCCCACCCAGAAAGCTCAGCTGCAGCAATCAGCCACAACAGCAAGCGAACAAGCAGCGGCTTCACCTGATTTTTCCACATCAACTCCGGCCTTCCAGTGTTTTTTCCTCCAATTAGCACAACAGTTAAGCAAACACCCTCACAAAGAGCTCGTTCTCAAGGCTCTCAGATGTGATACATTCGATCCCGAAGATAGACAATTCGACTACACAGAGGAAGTGGCACAAGTTTTCCTAGGGGATGTACTTGGAGGACTCTCTCCGACGAGCCTCATGAGTCTGGGCCTGAGCCTGAGTGAAACAATCGACATCATCGAAGGCTATTGGATCACGTACATTAAGTGTAGATTTCACACGTGCCTACGTGCAGGATTACGTGGTATCTCCGGAGAGAGTCTGGACAAGCTTCGCAACGCATTGCAGTTTGTTAAGGAATCCCAAGTTCCAATCGCCGCACTGGTTAATACGCTGAATCCGATGTTGTTCAGCCGCATCATGCTGACGTTTTCAACACCGCTGGGTCGAACTAGGGAATTGAGGCGCTATCTGCGTAGCCAGAATGACAGTTCCTTCGACATCCTGAATCTGGCTTTTGATCATTCCTGCTGCCAGTCACTCGCTATCGGTATCCAAGCGATTGAGTTCAGCTACCAATTTGCTTACAACAGGTCGCACATATCTTGGTCGGCGCAGGCAAAGTCGCAAATTGAGTCTCTGCTCGGACGCACTAAAACTGTGACGAAGGCTAAACGGAGAGAAGATCCTGCTCAACACTCTGCGACAGCGCACGCACGTATAGCTGTCTCAAAGAACGTTCGTGCGATCAATGCAAAGGTTGCATTGCTTGCCAAAATGGCGGCGGTTCAAGCTGTTGAGCAGAGGTTCTTCACTCAGATCTATTCTCTAGCCCAAGCTGAGTCGGAGCTACCATCCCTCGCCTCCAATGATTTTGATGCAATGAATGCATCGGCGAGTTGGTCACTTGTGCTTCGATCGTTGGCTTTGAAATATTTGCATACTCTCCTTGATTTTGCTCAGGATTTAAGATTCTTCACGCGTGCCTTCCCAGCCTTCTCACCGCAGGGAGATAGACTGATCAATTTACAAGTTGCTCCAACAAAGGCCTCCGCTTCTCAAACACCTGTATGTCAAAGTCTCTTTGCTATTCAATCAATTCCACTCCCAGATCCTCGTGCGATAATCCTCCATATATTGTCGGTCCTGGGGGAGTTTAGCCGTTGTGGCAGCGATTCGGAGTCGGTCGCAGCAGGTGCTGGGACTATACAACTGTTTCCATTTGACAAATGGCCTAGAGGTCCTTCACTTCCTGTGTGGGCCCAGCCACCCAGTTTGCCTAAGCGCCCAACACTTGTGCCATCGCGTCTTCTACAACCGTGTGACCAGACGTATATGCTGTTAACGGCAATTTACTTCATTGAATCGCATTGTGAAGTCCTTCCGGCCTTACCAACTAAGTTGGCTGGGGCGCCTGGTGCAAACTTCAGTACGAGAACGGGTAGAAGCTCGATTCCAGGCAACACACTCGACGTGGAACTCGATAACCTCACTGCCAATGATCTCGGACGGACAAATGTTCCCTTTCCTTGGTGGCAGGAGGTTCCACGGACTTTCTATGTAGTCGGTCGAGACAGCTACAGCGGCACAGAAGAGACACGTTTAGAACTTTTATCACTGTCTGACTCCCTCTTCAAGTTCTGTTTAATCGAACGTCTCTCGCGATATCTCTCGGTGCCGACACACTATTTCCCCGCTCATGCGCTGCTCGAAGGCTTTGATGGGCTTATATCGTGTGCAAAGCGTGCATATGCATCAGCCTTTGATGTCCAACGAGCGAAGTTGCACAAAGAAAACGCGAGCGAGACGATAACACCTATGCTTGCACCCGAGGAGAAACTCAAGATTTCAGAAAAGCTAATCGAAGGCATCCATCTCCAGGTCGTGACACAGGCTGATGCCTCTATCTCGACACACAAGGCCAACAACCGTATCAAGATGGATGTGGAAACGAGAGTGACCATCTTAGGAGCGCTGATTAGCCTGGGGCTTTGGTGGTTACACCGATCTTCAACTGGAGAAAAACCGAGTGGAAGTTTACCACTACGCTACACGTGGCTTACTTTACCCGTACGGAATCGATTGCAGGAATTGAAAGAGGCTGAAACACAGTGCCCAGAGAGTGATGTCATTTCTGGGGCACTTGCGAGCCTCTTCTGTATCACGCACAGCGGATTAAGCTGGGGGCCTGAGCACGAATTGAAGAACACACAAGTTGACCGCGCTTCGACGATAGTTGATGGTATCACGAGAGTTTCCAGCATCTCTGGATTCAATGATGTAACTCCGACGGATACTTTGGGCGAGAAACGCTCTAGTGCCTCGATTGAATCAAAGAGATGGGAGTCTCGTTTCCACTCAACTTTAGAGCTAGCGCACGGAAACATCGCTCGCGGTCTGGTTGATTCAGTCAAACCTACGTTCAACTTGCTGTGGTTGTTCGTCAATCGTATGTCGGACCAAATGAATGTGCTACCTTGCGATGCGACCGAGAGATATCTTACCAGCAGCTTGGCTAACGTAACAGGTATCCGGTCAGCTTTCGCTTTCCTCTGGGCCCAGCCACCACAGAATCTATTTGACGGCCGAGACGATTTTCCGAGCCCTGACGAATTCAACCAATCGATGCGATCAGCCTTCTGCAGAGGATTTGCTCTCTTGGCTGCGGCGTACGTTCCATGCGAGACGTACTTTACAACCATTCAGAATTTGCGTACCTGTGTGCTATCGAAGCTTTCCAAGACATCCTTAAAGGGTCAACTCACTACAATTATGTCGGAGATCAATACTTACTTGGCATTAATTAACTCTACGGAAGGTTCTGTTATCTATTTGGAAAAACGAGTACAAATCGACCGAGATTCGCAGAGTCATGTTCAGGCTGCGAGCGATGACTTGGTGGATCCGCACTTGATAACATTAGCTCAGCTCTATATTCAAGCACGGTGGATTCAAGACATTGCTAAGCTTTTCTGTGGACTGCTGAATCTGCTTGCGGCATGCTTTAATGCGGCATCTCGAGCAAAACCTCATTCTCCAAATGTTTGTAGGGGATTCATTGAGGAGTTCCGCCAAACGACTCGAACGCATTGGGCAACAATTGCCGAGACAGTCGATTGTTTGGCTCGTTCGACCGTGCTGGAACTGCGTATTCGCCATCGACCCAGGTTGCAAACACTCTCGAATCGTCGTACCACCAAGCGACATGCAATGTCGCCATCTGCAAGAACAGCAGAAGAACCTGACCAAAGTCTCCAAGCTCGTCGTGCGAGTATGCTGCTCTCTGTATTGGATTCCCTCCGTCGTGTCCAGAACGAGATTGAGAATGTGAAACACGCCGCAGATGGTCTAGTTGCATCATCACCAAAACCTCATAATGAGGTTTCGTCTGAACTGAGTGCCAGCGGCCCTCTATTACAACTACCAAGTGCACGAGAGCTAGAGCGGCATCTTAGTGTCGACGAGCTCGATGAGAAATTAAGTGCTTTCTATGTATTGCCAGTGACAAGGGTAGCGGAGGAACCTGTGCATGCAACTGCGTGTAATGATTGGTTGCATCGCTTATCGCAGTCGAGCCAAGACCTGACTCGGGTTCCCAACGAGCTATTGCGTATCGGGGTCCACATGTTGCGTCATCAACCTCTGCATCGGCCTTGGTCATACACCACAAGCCTTAGGCGGGTGCTCACACAAATTGCTGCCGTACGCCAGATCTATCTTGCATATCCGGCCACTTTGGCGCTTTCCGTTCGCGAGCTCGTCCAAGGTTTGGTATCAACTGAGACAACTCTCTCGAAGCGCTACGAACATGTGCTCATCAAGCATATAATAGCTTTATGCTTTTACGCTTATGTTGCCCCACTGTCAGTCGGCATTGTTACTGTCGTTCTGACATGCGGATACGATGGTAGCGAGACATCACTTCCTAATCCTGTGGTATGCGCCAAGCGTAAGATACTTGCAGCAACGAAACATGTATTCGATTCGATCGCAGATGGTTTGACTTTGAGAGCCGTCGATCCATCCATTCTACAGTTCTCCCTTGCTGAGCGGTCCGCAGCATTGGCCTGCATGGTACGATGCGTGCGCCGCTACTTGATCGCACAGGTTTCAACTTCGAGGCTTGCTTCTGACGCGCTGATTAGATTACGCGCACTGACAAGACTGCTAACCTCTCATCTTTCGATCCTTTCCGTGTATAGCCTTGTTTATCAGCACAGGTCATCCTCTAGCGAGTCGAAGGATCTCTCGGAGAAGTATCTCGTTCCGACCAGCCACCTCGAGTTGACTGAAAATCTCAAATCGTTCACAACTCAGACGCTTTCCAGCGCGAACGACATCATGCGCACTTTGGTTTTCGATCCCCTGCTCAAGTTATCAAGCATGTTGCAGTTCCCAGAAATGCCCGATGCTGATCCTTTGAATATTGAGCGCTCTTGTTACAAGGCCTCTCAAGCGGGAATTGCCCATGCGTTAGCATTGAACGAAGAGATGGCGGAAGAAATGGGAACCACGAAGTAGCCGCGGCTAGCTATCAACAGCATCAGGCTAGCAGATGTAGTATCCTTCCAAGGTATTCTACATTGATCGAGGGTGCTTTGACGGTAGTGAAATAGCTTTTATCAGGTTTCGTGTGCAGGGCAAAAGGAATTCAGAAGGCTATTGTATGCGTGACTCATTTAATAGGAATGAGACTGCTCGTGGGCAATTGATGGGCCAACCCAATGGCCATTGTGTTCTAGATGTACGTTGTACAGAGTACCTGTTAGATGGGTTGGATGGTGATCTTTCTCACAGTCAGTTTCGGCTCTGAAGTGGGAAGGGCCGGCCTCCATGCGTGTCTCGAGGTCCAGATCATCATACGCATTTTGCTTCTCGGGAGTTCTATCGAATTGTATCATCAAATGAGTCAGCGTTAATGAAAGCTTTAGTGCACCAATAAAGTTATTATAGGCTAATGTAAACGATCTAAAGGCCTGACGTGAAAGCTCTTTGCCGTGCAGGACACCCACGACTGTAATTTGGGCTAGATCATGCAGGTTAACCAATGTTTCTAAAAACGATGGATGCTCAAAGTACGCTCTGCTTTTCAGACTTGCCCCGGCTGTCGACGTAAGTCTGTTCAATGGGTGCATAGGTTCGATCTCCATCACAGGACAGTCTTTCGTGTGATTGCGGCCGAAGTGGATCATCTTCATCATATTCATGGCAAAGAAGAGAACCGTCCGACGCCCGCTCTCGTCCTCACCAGGCTGGGCTGGAATCACTCCAATCCATATGCTATCGAGGCATGGAAACTGCGATTGGCGCAATGAAAAACAAATTGCATCATCGTAGCGTCCGACAACCTCTAGCTTGAGCATCGAGCGCAATAACTGAACCGAGCTTTGACACACGTGATCGGGGCTACACTTATTCGCACCTGAATGTCGATGCCGGTGTCGGACTTGGTACTCAGGTTGCGTCATAAGGCACGGGAGAGTCGTAAGAAAGGCCGGTATTGAGCTAATTTCGGGCTGCGCGGTACAATGCACGGCTGTGGACAAAGAGTTATGGGCCATGGAGTGACTTATCAATTGATGCAATCCGACAGATGGCGAAGTTTCCGTACGTTTTCCTTGCAAGACCGGACAGCTCCTAGTTCCAAAGTATGCGCCATTATGGGGAACTTGTCTTTGATCCCACCCATGCTCTTTTGAAGCCTGCGTGCTGACGCTGCAAACTTCATCATTAGGGCTTGTGGATTTGTTCTCCTGATCGCAGATAGATCCAGAACCATCAGAATTATCCATGCAGCATTCAGACGTCCGAGCCCTGTTGACACTCAGACGTCTTGTGTAAATGTGACGAAAGCCTACATCTCGGAGGGCACACCATACCGACCTGGTCACTTGGTAGGGGGTGGAGCTGGATACGAACTTTCTCTGTGCACCCGACGCACTGCGCACCGAGACTGACGCTGCAGCTGACGTTGCGACAGCCGAGGATGTGAGCGTTGGTACCGGTGGCTTTGTAAACAGCGACTCGAAGTCGCCGTCAAACATGCCAAAGCATTTGATAAGTTTCCGATGTGCCGAACCCGGCAAGTACTCGCCGAGGCTCGAGCGCACACTGTGCGAGAGCGAGTACGTTTCGAGGGGCCTGCGCCGCTTTTCTCCAAGCATTATACTCGCTGCCAGTTAAAAAACTTACCTGACAAGGGCCAGACTGTAATCCGCTTGAAGCCTCGCGATGGTGGCACCGCGCACTGGTGATGGAGTACTTAGGCACGAGTGCAGAAGTTCATTGAGCTTATTCAATAAGCCATAACCAGTTAGTCTGAACACTGGTACGCGTGCTGATGGCTTAGTTCAAGTCGCTTACAGGTTAGAGATCCCGATAACGGCTGACAACGGCTGAGGGTTCAACAAAATAAGAATGGGTGCTTGGACCCAGACCTGTTCTAAAGGTTGCATTAAGAATTCAGAGGTATAGTGTGTTGATTAATTCGAGAACACTTCTACAGATTGGACGGTAACAGGCAGGTAATGCAAGGCTTACGGGAGCATCCGAAACAAGCTTGGGAGCGCCGTGCAGGGAGGTGGGTTTCACTCCGGTTGTCCAGGCACCGCCACGGGTTTGCGAGGAGCGCAGTCTTATCACGTGAGAAAATTGTGCGCATAGATGATATACGATCTCGCTATGCCGTGCAATCGACTTACTCATGCGTCAGGCCCGGCTGTGCGTTGTGGTAGTGGGTACTCACTGTCGTGCGTTGACTCAATTCCCGCCAACCGACGACAGACCACTTCACAGCATCGTGGCTCACAGTTTCGATGAAAAGACGCTTGAGGGCAAGTAGCCCAGGCGCGGGCAAACCGAGACATGCCATAAAAACATCACTCACGCACGGCGGACTCTTGATCATGGCCTCTTCTCAAGGTGCATTTTCAGGAGAATTGCATCCGTCCTGGCCCTAATCCCGCTCGCCACCGATCAGTAGGGAGGCGACGGAGCGTATTTTGCATCCGGAAGGGTAGCGAGATCAAAAATGCGCTGCATCGATAGATCTCATTGTATGCTTATGTTATATCAAAAAATCATAATTCTTAGCGTGCGGGAACCCCTCGCTGCGACATTTTCTCAATTCCGAAACGCACGCCAACACAAAGCGAAACTGCCGAAACGCCTGTCACACTTGAACACTCTAAAAAGTGCGCCCTTTTTTGAATTGAGTTGAATTTGGCCGGATGAGGCTAAACAGGACGCAAATGGAGGCTTCGAGACAGTTCTTTGCACAGCTGTTTTACGACATTGCACTATTCTAAACACTACGCTATTCAGCGCTTTTGACGTACACTAGTTGTGTAGATATTATGATGCTCTTTTTAGCCCGCGTACTATCCTGGAATTAGTTGTATCTCCACCCCGATTCACACTAGGATTCAAATTTTTTGAGTTCTCCAGATGTGAATATTGCATGTTATCTCGCCAAAAGGCGGGTCTCCTAGTTGACACTGTGTCTCACTTGATTTGAAATCCTTCTCTTCACATTTAGCCTCCATTCATCTTGCTTGAACGCCCGGCCAGGTCTGTCAACATCCACCTCACACCACATGTCGCGCCGGACCAAGCAGCAGCAACAGTCGCAGTACGCGCAGCGCGCGGAGGAGCACTCAGAGAGCGAGGACAGCTCGACCGACAGCTCGGGCTCCGACGATGAGGGGGTCGAGCACAAGCGCAGACGTCCCTGGACAGAGCAGGAAGACGAGTTGCTACGCAAACTTGTCGCTCAGTATGGTGGAGAGACAGTATGTATCATGATCTCTGCTTGCTTGGCATCCCCTAATTTGACTGTGCAATAGTGTGACATATCACGTGAGGGTATTCACCCAGTGCGCCCTCCTTCGTTGTTGCGACTCAGTCCTATGCTGTTGTGCCCTAGGCGGACCCATTCCTCTCATTTGAGAATCTAATAATCCTCTGCCCCTGTCATCATCCCTATAGAATGACGTCAAAACAATTCAATGGAATCTGATCTACACACATATTCCTGGGCGCAAGCTGAAACAGTGCCGCGAGCGATGGCAGAATCTGCTTAATCCTAATATTTCCAAGGCAGCTTGGTCTGAAGAGGAAGACTGGAGTAAGTTTGGCGAGGCCGTCCGCGCATTCATTGATTATTGATCGATGCACCGACCCTGAGTGGTCCACGGTGGATTGAGTACGCTTATGACGCTTTCATTTGCTATGCTTACACTTTGTGCTGCGCCTCATTCATCGCACTACTTTATCTAGAAATCATTGTGCTCCACCGTGTGCTAGGCAAGAAGTGGACCGAGTTTGCTCGTGAAATCCCTGGACGAGCAGAGAACACAATCAAGAATCGCTGGAATAGTACAACGCGCCGCGTGCAGCGCTATGAACGTCAACTCGCGAAGGGAGGCAAAGGAAAGGTCGCAAAGAAAGCACACGTCGAAAACCAGATCCTATTCAGGTATTGCCGCTCAGTTCTTCATGAAGAGTCGGGCGGACAACCCGATCACAGTCTTTATGAGTTCGCATATCGTTCGCTTCTCAGCATTGGTAAGCTTCCCGCAGTCGTCGCAGCTTCAGCGAATTCAGGAGGATTGACGTATTTGAGCAATGGCAATGTTCCAAGCTCGGGAGCAGGAGCTGGGACAACAGCTTCAGCCTCTTCAGCATCATCGTTGCATTTCATTGAGCAGAAACAATCCGCGACTGCCGCTGCCTCTGCGTCCTCTATGCCATCTACAGCCAACAGAGGTGTCTCAACGGCAGAGGAAGACGGTGATCAGTCAGAAGCCGAATCAGAATATGCAGCGCCGAATCCCGTGGTGAGTGGTCATGCAGGGGCAGCAGTGATGTCCAGGAGTGCCACCGGTGCCACAGCTAATAGCCGTGCTCAGCCAGTTTCCCGAGGTTCTGTGCGTTCCAATTCTCTTGCTGTTCCAGGTACGTACAACGGACAATCGGAGTCAAACACAAATTCACCCAAGCTGCATCAGCGACCGGGATCTGCACTCGGAGGTATCTCGACTTCAGCGCAGTTTGTTGGTCAGACGCAGCCGGTTTATGCACAACCGGCCCCGATTACAGCGGCGACAGCGACACCCTCAACTCGAAGGCGCCCTAGCTTGGGCACTGCCGCACATGGAGATCTGGGAGTCGCGACTCCCGGTGCAGTCGAACCTACATCTTATTCGTATCAGGCGGGTGGCTCATTGTCCCGTCCATCAATCTCACCTGCACCGGGCGCGAGCAATGGCAACACATTGCCGGGCGCGACGGCAAGTCTGTATTCTATTCATACCCCATTGACAAACATTTCGCTGGCCAAACACCAGCAACCGCAGCAAAGCCATGCCCATGGCCATGCGCTGCAAGGCGGTATCTTCGAGTCACCTGATGTTGCAATCACCACAACTTCACACGTTCAGGCCAGGGCTCACGGCACTTTTGCCCAAGCCACTGCAACTGGTGCCGAATCATTGGCCGGTGTACCGGGCTACTTCGGAACCCAACACCCTGCTGCAACGCCTCTGCAAGGATTTTCGACCCAGATTTCAGGCATGACGACAGCACGGCTGGCCGTTGGCGCGCGACCTGGTCAGAACGGTGCACAAGCACACACGCAATCCCAACTTCAAGGGCAGTCGCAAATTCATGGTCACGTAGGGCTGCAGCACCCTCGTCCCCAGTCGACGGTCCTTGGTTCTGGTATCGGATCAGACCAAACGGCAACTCCAGGTCCACTTGCGGGTGGCATAATCAACTCTCCTCACGGAATCATTACGCCAGCATCGACGGCTCTAGCTGCACTAGGTTCAGCTTTAACGAAGACCTCAACTGCGCTTCGCACGACGCTCTCTACAACGAAACCAGCGCAGCCAGTCCCGCTTTCGCGCCAAGTTAGTGCGAATTCCGGGGCAGGTGCGGGTGAAGGCGTGAGTGGAACCGGAAGTGAGTCTCAAGCAACCACTACCTCCCAACCATCGGTTGCCATATCTCCCATCTCCTCTCCGATCCCTAATGCGTACGTGAGCTCGGAGAGCTACAAAACTCAGCTGAATGCATTGAGCCGTGGTCGATCTCCCGTACAAAACACTGGGTTCTCAGGTTCTATGCCGTCGACAGCGAATCTGACTGCAATGAATTCGGTTGCAGCAGCAGTTATCTCAAATTCGACAGCAAACGCCAATGGAGTGAACAGCGCAACCGCACCTGCTTCGCTGCTAACTCAGATGTCCACCCCAGGCTTTTCTAGCTCCGCGTCGCGTCCCACTATCGCGCTTTCCACCACGGCCCCGATGGTAGCCCCCGCATTTAACGGGGTTAACGGAGCAACAACGAGTCCACGCTCGCTCGCAAGTTCACAACTGGGCCACCAGTCTTATGCTATCAATGGCTTGCGCACCTCCAGGTCCTCAACGCCAAACCCCTATGTTTCTTCACATCCGTCTCCCCCACAACCAACTCCACTTTCTCAAACCGGTGTAAGTCGTCAACTGCACGGCAGATCTCCAACCTTCTTGAACGCTACACCGAACCTCCAGCGATCAGCGTCAACGACCTCAAGCACGGGCTCGATGCCCCCTCAGCTCCCGACGCGGGGAGTATCACCTGCGGTGGGGTCACAGGGTGGCGATGGTTTGGTCATGCTGGCCACTCGTGCAGTTGAGTCTCAAGCACTACAGTCAGGTACTGGTACTGACTCTTTGCCACGATTCTTTGGGCGTCCAAAGAGTGGTGATGGCACAGGTCAGGATGGACCAGATGCAGTGCGCGATGCGCTTGCTCCAGACGTCCAACACTCTCCCAGTTCCGAGGTTGGTGTTGTGCGACCAAGTGCGCAGCGCAGTCCCATGGTGAATATGCCTCCACCCAAGCCACTAGCTATTGCAACCGGGGCACTAACTTCGAACCTGCAGATCGACGTTGAAGTGACAGAGCGCGACCGGCGCGACTCTACTTCAACAACACTGGTCTCTCCTACAGCTAGTAGCCTAGGTCTGGGTGAACCCCGTATGCGTCCTCCGACGCCAAGCACAACCGTTGCCTCTTCAGCGCTGATCGCACACCAGGCTGTCTTCAATGCCTCACCAGCTGAGCAAAGCATGCATAGCATGACAAGCGTGACTCCTGGCATGGGCAGCATGACAAGCTCTGCAGGCGTAAGCATGAGTGACATAGGTAGTATAGTGAGTTCTGATATCGTTGCAACCAAGCGCACGCGTATTTGAGTTCGTGAAGTCGAACCCAACCCTGCATTCCTCAAATAAGTCTTCAGCCCGTCTCGAACTGTGCTTCATTATTCTAGCATATCTTCGCTGAAATTAAAGGCTCTCGCTGGACAGTCGGGCCCATCTGCTGTGAATATCCCACTGGTTTCGTGTTTCCCCTTTGTAGTGAGCAGGCCCAAGCGATGCTCAGAGAGTGTCCAGCTAGTAAACTAAGTTAGTAGACCGATAGCATTCCACATTGTCTCATTGTCTAAAATACAATGCACATAGAATAGTAGTGATGCCACTGTTTTCTCCGTCCTAACTGTCTTCTTGCTTGTGTGTCGATTTCACGTTTGCTGCGCCGACCTGTTGCGAGTCCAAACGAAGCCAGTCTATTGGTCGGCTGTTTGAATTTTTTCTAGGCTCGTAACCTTGTTTGTTCACATTGCTGAAACACCGCATCTACGGGAGACACCCGTGTTATAATTGTATTAGACATACGAAATAGCCGAAAAAAGTCGTAATAGCACGTCAGAAGACCAGTATATCTCCGAAATTCTCCATGGCGACGCGAATTACTGATAAATTGGCCAAGTACGATGCCAACGGGCGACTTGCGTGCGCGGTGTGTCGCATAGAGGTGAAGGAATCGATGTGGAGCGCGCACATCAAAGGTAGCCTCCATTTGGAAAAGCTTCAGAGCCTTCATGCGATGCTTCAGAAGGCCAAAGCCGCACAGGTAACAGGCGGTAGCACAAGTGGTGCAGTGCTGGCGGGGACGACCACAGGCACTACGTCAGTAGAAGCATTGACCTCCGGAGTAGTGCGATCTCAAGCAATGACAACGCAAGGGCCCACACCTCAAGCCGCTAGCAGTCCGAATGCGGCGTCAGCTTCTGCTTCCAAGCCTCCCAGCATGGGTTTGGTAGGATACGGAAGCGATTCAGAGGAGGAGGAGGAGGAGGAGGAGGAGGAGGAGGAGGAGGAAGATGAGAAACAGACCAATGGTACAGTTAGTAGTACGCAACAATCCATGTCTCACGTCTCCTCAACAGCAGGCGGTGCAGATGACGAGGACGACGAAGATGAAGAGATTGAAGTGCCTGCAGATTTTGTGGGAGATCCGGATGAGTACATCGAAGCAGAGCTGGAGAGAAGGCGGCAGGCACGCAAGCTGAAGCGAGAAGCTGAACAAGCTCAAACCGAAGGCCTTGATGCTTCAACCGAAGACCTTGAAGCGATTGAGTTCTTAGATGAGGAGAACCGGGCGTGGAGATGGAACGGTACAGAATTTGTTCTCATCGACGACGCGCTCCTTTTGTCCAATCGAGCATCTGAGACGTTAAACGAGGAGAACGAAGAGGATACTCTCTTGGCACAGTTTGACCAGAATCTTGAAAACGAACTCAAGAAAGACCAAGTTCTGGATCTTGAGCAGGCGATAGCAAAGGTCAACCCCACCATCGCTCTCGTGCAACTGGAGGCCTTGCGGAATGCCCAGGATGTTATCGAAGAGAGTCTGTTGACCGAGGGTGCAAAGCGTGCACGTGAGATTGTTGAGCGTGGATTGGAGGAGGCTGAAAACTTGAAAAGGCTCAAGGCTGATGCTACTGGCTCGGGTTCACTCAACAAGGAGGCTATTGAGGATGAGCATAGTCAGCTCGGGGAGGCAGTTGACGACAGTGACGACGAGGATGACGAAGGAGATGAGGAAAAAATAGCCAAAGGAACACAACCTGTCGCAGGCTCTGTTACTCAAGCTCAAGAATCGGACTCTGAGGGGAGCGACTTTGATCCAGCGGAACTCTTCGACTGGCGTACGAGATCAGGCATCAAGCGCTAGGTTGACCGAGCACGTGATCATTAGCATAAATACTCAAACAAAACACTATGCGTGACTATTGTATTTCAACTCTACATCATAGTTCAAATACTCAGACTGGCCTCGTTGCTGCCACTTACGAGAGCAGCTGCACGACCTCGACGTCCACCTTTCTCAAGCTTCTTTGGTGTTACAGTAAGCTTATGATCCGGAGTTAATGTGGCAACGAAACCATTTAGTAGATCCAACTTAGCAACAACGATATCATGAGGCGTTTTTGCTTTAGCACGCAGCTCAGACGCTTTGCGATATAGCGCTCGAACTAGCCGAGGCTTAATACGATCGAGTTGTTCAGGAGTAAGGCCAAGATTATCACGGTCTTGTTTGGATACGAACTCCGCCTTAGATGCAAGGTCTCGATCATGTTGGTGAATTGGATCATCTGAGTCCTCGTTCGCTTCGAGCTCAGCGGCTAAATCAAATGACTTTGAATTGGCAGTTCCCTCCCGCTTACTTGCTGCTGTGAGCCTAGAACTGCTTGTCATTTTCATGGCCGCGGGCGTACCATGGAAGCGTTGCACAGATGTGTTATTCCAAGGCATGAGCGGATCACGAACATATGCTTTTCTGTAAACGCGAGCCAGTCTACCATAGCCTACAATGTCGTCGATTGTAACTATATCCTCGGGTAGCGCATCATTTAGAGGCTGCTCTGCAGCAAGTGCAACACGGAACGTAGCAGCACCGGCTCCAGTTACAGCGACCCAACCTAGACCGGAAATTGCAATATCATGCGAGGCTGTCTTCCAACCTGCACCTTGCAACTGGAAGATCAGGCGACCCTTGGAGTCCATGAAACATCGGGCTGGGTTCTGAAGTGAAACGAGCGATGAGTCGTCCACAGGCACAATGCGTACGGGATCTTCTTCGATGGGCTTGCCGTATTTTTGAGTCATCAAACGTGTGACCTCCTCACGGATGTCTTCGGGACTGATTGACTCAAGTTCATCGTCATCTTCAACATCCTCGCGCGGAGGTAGCACATGATCATTATAGTCATCAGATGGCGATTGTTGACTCATACGCTTTTTGCGCTCCTCACGATTTCGTGCTTCGAATTCTTCCTCAAGCTTCGCAGACTGACGACGAATGATCTCGGCCTTCAGGCATTCGTCTGGCGAGAGACCTAGTGTCTTGGCGATCATTAGTGCATCCGCTCGCTCGCGGCTGAAAGGCGGGATAAGCATCGTGCCAGCATGCTGCGACAAGTATTCTGGCGTGATTCGAGATGTTCGCGTCACATGAACTGAGACAAGTGGTGAGAAGAAACATGATACAGAGAAGGGGCGACCTGAGACAAAGTCAAGTCGAACCAGACCTCCTATAAGCAACGACTGTCCAGCTTCAATACGATACTCTAGGGGTCGAACAGAGTCAGTGGGAAGTACCGCCTTAAGCTCTTCGTAGTGTAAGTGTGCTGTGGCTTGGTGTGCATTAATGACACCTGGAGTATCAAAGACCTTGAGGGCTTTCCCACCACGCTTCTTCTCCAGAATCGGATATGAGACCATACCTAGGGTAGTGCCCGGAATAGGGGATGTTGTTGCCTGATTCTTTGTCTTGAGCATTTCCTGATGCATCTTCAGCAGATATTTCTCATCAACTAGTGGGGAGAACGCAGTCAAATTCGACTTCACCAGGTCAGCGGTCTTGGGATCGACCTGCTCGCTAATCTCTTGCAGAGAAGCGCTTGTGGTGTCGGCCACTAGGGCCGAGCCTCGTGCTTGTTCTGCGAGAGTTACATCTACGTCCTCAATGAGAGGCGCGTCCAGTGACCGCGTTGCCCGAGGCTTATCCTCACCTTCGGCTACCTTCTTTGGTGCAGCCATATCTGCGGGTAATCCTGTTCCAATCAAGCCCTTGCGGATTAGAGCATTGATAAATGTAGACTTTCCAACATTCGTCGCACCCACAACGTAGACATTTCGGTTGCGAGGCGCATTCTTTGAGTTTTCACCACGAGCCGTCTTTAAGACACGCCTCATTAAATCTTCGATTCCAAAGCCGGTCTCGGAGCTAACTACATGAATACCATAGTAGTGGAGTGAGTATCGTTCACACTCCCTAGCGAGCCAGGCCTTCACACGCTCAACACCGACCTCAGACGGGAGCAGGTCAAACTTATTTGCGACAACAAATATCGGATTCCTACCACCTGCAAGGTTGTGGAAGTTTTGGATAAACGAGCCATGAAAATCAAATATGTCAACAAGCTTAATGATAATACAGCTGTGACCGCCTGCCACGAGGAATCGACTCTGCAATAGCTTCATAAAATCCTCTGCGCGGATAGCTGCAACAGCACCCTTCGCAACACCTCCGTGCGCTAGCTGGTGACAGCGGAGACATCGCATTGCCTTAGTAGATTCCTTGGCTGCCTTCTTGAGCAAAGCGAGCTGGCGCGCATCAATCACTGATTGATCTTCCTTGAACGTTGCAGACTTTTGCTCAGGGCTGAACTTTTCTGGGGGAGGAACGCTCGTCGATTCACCATCATCGATGTTTAACGCTTCTGTATACTTGGTCTTTGCCTCACTACTGAGCTTTTGCGCTAGCCAGGTGTTGTATCTGCGTGCACCTTCCCTCGCCTCTTGATCCAGGGCCTCTTGGATGACTGGGTCGTGTGCATCTTCCAGAGTGGTTGGTAGAGGACGCATCTGCTCGTCAAGCCCAATCGCTGCCAGCCGCTCGGCAGTAAAAGTGCCCATGGGCTTGGACTCTTCCTTGACTTGTTCTAATGTGACCTTTAGTGACGCATGTAATGCAGCTACTGCCGTACCGATGCCCTTGCCCCCACCAGATCGAACACGTAGATCATGGCGAGCTGCATTGAGCTGTGCCACAATGCGTTCCTTATACTTGTCATATTGAGTCTGTGGCACATAGCCTGCCAGGTCAACTGACTCAGTTTGGAACTTGGCACCACAGCCTCGGCAGCAGTCCAGGTGCTCGGGAAGAGGATCCTTCATTGTTATCTTCTTTCGTAGGGAGGCCAACGGCACTGTCATGCTTGGCACGACCGCCGTGCTCCGCTTGACATCAGTTTCATGCACTTGATCATGGTCGTGCCCCGCTCTATGATCATGATGAACATGATGCTTATCGCTTGACTTGCGTTCGTGAGATCTTGCCATCTTTTTCGGCTTTCTCTCCACGCTAGGTTCCTCTTCGTCGTGAATCACGCCATCTTCATCATCGTCCTCGTCGACAATCATCTCACGTAGTTTCTCACCAAACTCCTTCTGAAGGATCTGGTCAATGTTCGGGTCGGTTCCATCGAACCCATCGATAGGAATACCGTCTTCTGTCACCTTGATTGGTGCTGAAGCCTCGTTGTACATATTCTTGTGCGGATCTGGACCGAACAAATCGTAAGAAACTTTCGGTTTGCCCGACTGGGAGCCAAGCCCGCTCCACTCAGGAAGTGAATCTACACGCTCGGGAAATACATCTGGCGGCGTGGTGAGGTTCCTCTGGCGTGAATCTGACTTGGTACGCCGATTTACTTCTCCTCTGGCGCTACCCAAGCCTCGCCGTCCTGATGTGTCATCCAACCTACTCACTTCTTTCAGCGTGGGGATCTCATCCGAATCAGGACTTAGGCTTGCTGCACCCGGTGAACGCACGGATGGACTGCTGTAATCGGTAGCAGCACTGCTTCTTCCTTGATATCTTGTTGTTTCAGGGGCGAACTTCCCGTCTCTTCTGCCACTGCCACCCTTGGGCGACTTTTCCATTCTGGATCCTGCCGATGAACGCCTAGAGGACTGATTGTCTACCATGGGGATGTCCGCATCTCCCGAGCTGACCCATCGGACTTGGGTGGAGGACTGAGCTTGTGTCTGGAGCTGCACACTCTGCCGTCGGCTGGCGTTCGGACTTCCGACGCTTGGACTTGAATAGAGGCCCTGCAACAGTGCGAGCTGGGCCGCGACACCGCCACTGCTCAAAGTTGAGGTGGCACTATGTCTCCAGAATCGCGCAAGCGGTTGATACCCGCGGAGCGTCCGGGAAAGCATTGCGTCGCCTCACTCGTGTGCTTGGCTTCGCTTACCGTACCGCACTGGTTCACTGAGTGGCCTGGAAATGTGCGAGCGTGTGCAGGACTCGGCTTGCGACGGTATTTACAGACACACACAGATACAGATAGTCCTACCAGTAAGTGACCAATACGAATATAATGAGCACTCCCCTGGGTAGCCGTCTGTTCAGCGTATTCACAAGGACCGGTCAAAGTAGAATACAGATTTTTTCCATCCACTCGTTGCGGCCGCAAAACCTGTTGTGGAACTCCGACTGGGTTCTCCGAGGCCGTTGTGCTTGACTATGACGGAGTTTATGGCCAAAAAATGATATACAGATTCCCCAGATGCGTGTGAGCATCATACTGCATCACAGGCTCGACACTCGAAGTGCGCGGCGCGTTCGGCACGCCATTCTCACGGCGCGTCGGTTTTTTCCGCTTGAGTCGCGTGGCCGAAGAGGGGAGGCGAAGAGGTAGGGTTGATTTGTGAAACTGGCCTGCGAGGTTCATGCGGGTCACTGCTGGGGATAGCATTCGACGGAAGGAGCTATGAGCATTGTTTCGACACCGGACTCAACCCCACGCACTCATGACACACGCGTAGTATTTTGACTTTTGAGTGCATCCTCACTTTTCCCGGTCAACCGACCAACGACTGGTTTACTTTCCAAACAGCTTCCCGGGAGACCGCCTACACCGCTCTACACTCCGCTCTGACATACCGTCATAACGTAATTCGATTCCATGCTCTAGTCCCGTGGCATTTGCCACCTGTTTCAAGTTGTTAGAGAGCGCTTCGCTTGCCAACCGAGGCGTATTCGCAACGAAAGACGTCTTTGCTGCAGAGCTTATCAGCTGCGCCGGTCTCCGACACGTGCAGCCGAGGCCCCAACTTGCTCGGTGCAGTTAGGCCCGGCTTAGATCTGTGTGGCTCCGCTTGGCGCTGCTTGCCGCATCGTTGTAGCCTCACCGCCGGTTAACATGTCCTGCTTTGGTTGGTGCAAGAAGGCACCAGCGTCGCCAGATGCAGACGATCGTAGCGGCTGTGACAGCGCGATTCAAAGCGAGCTAGAGCTAGTGGCGTCACAGAGTGTGAAGCACCGCTCGAAGGAAAAGTCACATGACCCTTCTCAGCCACTGCGTCTCAGTATTGGCGACAAACTTGGTCTTCACGTGCATATCAACGATTCCTCCTTCGACGACAACGGTGAGCCCTGCTCCCAAGAACCTGGGTACGACGGTGAGGAGGACTTCGCCGATGATACTGGTGATGCTGCGGAGGATCATACTGCTGCTGCCATCGCTGCGGCGAGGTCTGTTCATGGTAGCGAAGGAGGTAACGAAGCCAACGAAGCCAACTTGGTAATCGAAGATGAATTCGTGTGTTCGGATGTACCTCCCTTCGCCGTTGAGCACCCTGAGCCAGTATTACCTCCGACTGAAGCATTGGAAAAGCCTGACTCTCAGTCTATCGACCCCGCGCAGCTCATGATCACCACAGAAAAGGTACAACAGCACCAGCAGCACGTAGGAGCGTCGGAACCAGTTTCTGCGGCAGGATCTGTGCCTTCTGGCCATCCCGAGATAGAAGAAGATTCCCAACAGCATGAACTCACATTCGGAAGGCTCCAAAGCAATAGTACACATTCCTTACGTGCTGCCTCGTCCAGACCCCGTAGCCAACGTGAGCCATATATGAGCGTCTTCGATATGCTTTCCCAGTTCGGACAACCAATCCTGCACAATCATGTTGCAGATGCCAATGCAGCGTCGTTGTCAAGAAGTGGTTCCCAGTCTTCGGATTCGTCTCGTATCTCCACGCCGGCGTTACTCTCATTCCCAGTCAGTAGAGTCGCAACTGCTGTTCCTTCGCCCAACAACCGAACTGGATCTGGCGGTAGTCGTGTTCCTTCTGATATGTCAGGTCGTATCAATCAACCTCTTATCCCAGAGGGCGTTGAACGGGTTGCAAGTAAGCCTATCCATGCATTTGCCAGCAAACCTCACCACGATACCTCAGATGGCGAGGGGTCGGACATCTATGACTCAAACGAGGTATTATTAGTGATCCCTCCGAAGCTACGCGACATGCGTCCAGGTGACGTGTATTCTGAGCTGTCTGAAGATGACGAAGAGTCTGATACACCTAGTGAGACGGCGCCTTCGCACCGCAGTCGGCAAGGCTCAGCAAATGAGCCTCGTGTGCACCTGGCGCCATCGGTTATAAGTACAAATAAGCCAGGTGTCGTCATGGCATCCTTGACACTTCCCGCCATTCCATCCAGATCGGTAAGCCGACCAGTGTCAAGACCTCCATCTCGGCCGGCTTCCCGGCCTGCTTCGCGCCCAGCGTCGCCTCGGACCCGATCTGAAGTGGTTGCTAACTTCCCAGTACTCATTCGTTCGCAGTCTCCCGATGAGTTACCAAGTAGGCGGCCTGTGGTGCACACAGAAACGACGAGAACAGCACCTGATATTCATCGTGCCTCCAGCGAAAGCCAGGCCAGCAATCCTGCACACGCTACCACGAACTCGTCTGGTCCAACTGACCAGAATGACCTCAGAGCTAGCCCGGATTCAGGATCGAACACACAGCAACCGACGCAGGCCAAACACAAACGCCGCCCCACAATTACTGTCCCATCCAAGATCCGTGTCGACCACCGCGCAGCTGCAGCTGCAGCTGTTGCCGCAGCAGCCCAGGTGAAAGCTGTTGCCATTGAGACGCAGCACAAGTTGAATCCGAACGATGTCACAGCACAAGACGTCGAAGAAGCGATGAAGCAGGCCCAGCTAGCGAAAGAGATTGCCTCCCGACTTCAGCAGCCTCGAAGGGGCAGTATGCACAAGAAGCGTCCGTCGGTATTGCAAGCGTCTAATCCTGCAGGTGCAGCTCTTACAGATGATAAAACAGCTAAGGCGGACGGAGTCGTTGCCGCGGCAGAGAAGCTTCCCGAGGTCTTCCAGCTGAACGGGATGGGTGGCGATGCAGATGATGAAGAGGATGAGGAAGAGGACGAAGAGCCGCTCGTTGTGATATCTCCTCAATTCTTCTTTAAGAAGGATGGTGTATCTAGTGTGGTGCACACCCCGACGTCCAAGCAGCACAAGACCGGTGCCAAGTGGAAGTTCGCGACGCTTGTGCCTGGCCAAGATATAGTGAGTTCTGCTCAAGAGACCAAGGAACCCAGTGCCGAAGCGGAACAAAAGCTGGCACAGCATAGTGTGCCTCAGGGTTCAGCTGTCGTAAGCTATAGTAACCACGCTATCCAGCAGTCAAAGGCACATGCTGGGTCGCTTCAGAAATTCATGACGCCTCAGCCTTCTGTGCGTCGGCAACGCGTTCCCAGACATTTCACTTTCAGTCGTGAAGACATTGAGGCAAGCGAAATGGGTATGACCCGTGCGCAATATCGTGCGTGGAAGCGTGGTCAAGGTCAGCAGCCACCTTCCGCTAACCAAGTACTCGAGCTTGTGGACAAAACTGGTCATAAGCAAACTGTGTTTATGCCATTGCCTCAAAAGCAACGAAACAACAGGCGTTAAGAATCGTTGAAGATTGTATTTGTATATTTAGTAATAACGCATTTTCTCCCTATATTACATCCGTCGGATTATCGCATATTCTAGACCAATCCATCCGTTTCTCCTCATCTCGATGTTGGATAATTGATTCAAGTTGCGCTCAGTTGGTTTCTGCACCTCAACCCTTGAGACTGTCTAGTTACGTGTGCTTTTGTCCACTTCATTATGTTTATTCGGTTCATTTTCCTGTGCTTCAACACAAACACTCCAGTGCTCACATCTCTTTGTCGGTATGCCATTATTATTGCAAGCTTTATGGCAAGTACGAACTCCTCTGTTCCAGGTCACAGGTACGCTACGTTTGGAGTGTCGTTCCTTTGAAACCTTCGTTATGAGTAGTTGCTAGCCGAGGCATGTTGATTCATTCATCATACCTCAAGCCCAAGAGCTTGGGGATTTGCTATGTAGTCCACAAACTCAGACTCCGCCGCACAAAACAAAGACTGCATCTGGTGTCACCACCCATGTAGAGGCTTTCTGACATTTTTTCTCCTGTGTCATCCTGCATCATTGTTTGTAAACTTTGTGTTCTAGGTTACTTTCCGTTTTCGCTCACTCTTTGATTCAGTTTCCCCTCCTGGTTTCCGCGTGTTCTTTGTCTGCGTCGTATTCCGTTCGCGTCTACTCCAGAGCGGCTCATCTGGGTCTAGTGGCTCCGTGAGTTGTGAGCTACGACTCCTGTACCCTTTTTCATTTCAGTGCATCGTGGCATCCCATCACCTCGCGTGCACACTACGGACGCGAACGACAATAAATGTAACTCCATGACAACAAAGGTAACTCCGTGCGATTCACCTATTAACTAAGTGGATCATCGGCAAGTCTCACAATACCTCCCAGGGCAGTTCCGTCACCCTGGCGATTGCACACTTCCTAGATATCTAAAACTCGTGTACTGAGTGTTGTGTCCGCAAACAAATCATATAGGGTAGTGCATAGCCTCTCTGCCAATTGATTGCACCATGTCCGCACTCGAAGAGCTCGCGTTTCATACGAGCCGTGAGCGTCTCTCCAACTACTATATGCTCGAGAAGATTGGAGAGGGTACATACGGCATGGTGTATCGCGCTTTGCACCTCCCCACCCAGAAACACGTCGCGCTTAAAATCATTCGACTTGACTCGTTTGAGGAGGGCGCGCCTTCCAGCTCTGTGCGCGAGATATCTATCCTTAAGCAGCTCCAGCATCCAAATATCATCAAGCTTTACGAGATTGTACAGACAGAAACCAGTCTCACCCTGGGTACGTCGCCGATTTGTGCATGTACTTGCCTTGTACTTGTATGACTGTACTTAATATAGCTACTTCGTCACATGATATCGCATCTCGACTCTGTGAAATCACACAATCGTCTCCTATTTATCCATTCTAGTCTTTGAGTACGTCGAGCAGGATTTAAAAAAGCATCTGGACGCGTGCGGACCGGTTCCGCTGGATGAATTCACTGTTAAGTCCTACTTCTATCAACTTCTACTGGCGCTACACCACTGTCACAAGAACTACGTGATCCACCGCGACCTTAAGCCACAAAACATTTTGATCTCGAAAGATGGCACACTGCTACTCGCAGACTTCGGTCTTGCAAGAGGTATCAGCATCCCCTCCTCGAGGTTCACCAAGGATGTGATTACCCTGTGGTATCGATCACCTGAGATTCTGCTTGGATCAACGAAGTATTCTTCGGCGGTAGACATTTGGAGCGTCGGTTGTATCGTCGCTGAGTTAGCACTGGGCCGACCTCTGTTTTGTGGAAGTTGCGAAGCCGACCAGCTCAATCAAATCTTCTCCGTGTTTGGAACACCAACAGAAGCCGAATGGCCGGAGATGCGGACGTTTCCTGGTCTTTCAGTGGCCCTTCCTAGACATGCTGGCATCTCAGCGCCGTACTATCATAGCCTCGAGCAGCAGTACCTCGTTGCAGTAAGGCAGCACCAAGCACTTGTTCAACAAATTCAAATCCAGCAGCAACAACAGCAGCAAGCCCAATCTTCTTCACTTGGAGGAAGACAAAGCCCAGACAGTGGAAGAAAAGGCTCAGAGCCAAAAGGTTCGGAGGACGGAGCTTACGATCCAAGCGCTGCAGCTGCTGCCGCGGCGGCGGCTGCAGCTGCTATGGCAGCCGCACTTGTGCCACCTCCACAGCCACCGGATCCCCATCGGGCGCTCGTTGAATGCCTCAACCGGCTCTTCCCCAGTATGTCGTTAGATGGATGTGACTTACTCGCGAAGACGCTCCAAATCAATCCTGCTCGACGAATTTCTGCCGCAGAAGCACTACGGCATCGTTACTTTGACGATGTACGACAGGTACTAGAGGCTAGCCTATACCTCGGCGGTCACGATATTCCAGCTGACCTCCCCTCAGAGATGCTACTTGAGGCTGTGTCACTTGTCGAATCGGCTCAAGCATCTGAACTGGACTCATCTACGGTCTCCTCGAGTGAGGTATCGAACCAATCGAACAGTGCATCACTTGGATCGACCATTATATCGCGAATAGGCCCGTCTACACCAGGCACCAGCGCGTCAGTCAGTGGTGTATCTTCGTCCACACAAGAGTTGGGCAAACCGTAGACCAAGAAGCATAAAATACAATGAGCTCGAGCGCTGAGTGCCGAGCCTCGAGGCAGTGATCTAGACTGCCTCAACATCTGATCAGTGCGTTTGTGAATCGAATTTGTCAGCCGCGCTCGTCTCGTTTACAGTGTCGTTTCATGACACACTGTTGTGCGCATATGATGAGCCAACCCCAGAGCTCTGGCCCCAGTTCGAGAAATTTGTTCGGTTTTTGAAATCATTCGTTCACATTTCAGACATGTTCAGAACTCGCGAGCGGCCCACGCGTTCGATCCGGGATGCTTCTGTGAGAATAGATGACTCCCGTGAAGAGCGCAGGAACGCAGTCACGCGGCTGCGCCGAGACATTCAGGAAGCTGACAGTGCCAAAAGACGCGCCATGGACGATGTCCTCGAGCTCGCAGAGGAAGGACTGCCGTTTCGGGACGATGCGGAGATTGGTGCTGCGTTGGATTCCATTGCAGCAGATGTAGAGACCTTTATGCAACGATATAACGCTGTTCCTGTCGAAACACATGGGGATCTCATACGATTGATCCAGCTCCCTGCCTGGACGGTCGAAACTTCGAAAGACTTGTTGGCTCTTATCCCGCGCCTGCGGTCGTTGTTCAGAACAAGGAGCTGTGACTTATCGCGTGTTATCCAGACCAATGTGGTACCCCTGTTCCTTGCTGTAAGTAGTCTTGATTTATCGATGAACCAAGCGGAATATTATTACCTTCCTCAAACGAAGGCGGGTCATCATTCATTCAGGCCCCCAGAGATTCGCGTTGCTCATGATGGTTAATACGTGATAATGGTTTGTTATTCCACTCGTATCTATAGGGTCTCGCATATGACACCTCACCGGAAGTGAAGTTGCGCTGCTGCTGGGTGCTCGCGAATGTCACGCTGGGTGGCGTTGAGGATTGCTTCGTACGTAATGATGTTTGGGGATTCTCGAGGATCGTTTGCCCGCATTGTTCGGTGCTGCATTATTGACATATTGGACAATTGTATCGTCATTTATCTCATAAGGATATCTCGCGGACCACCTTCAATGTATAGGCTGTAGTACCTGGTGTTCGAGAACTCGTGCAAATAGTTGCGGGCTTGGGAACGGGCACCTCACCTCTCGTAGAATACTCACTGCTGGTGTTTGGAAACCTTGCATGTGAGCCTGGTTTGTGCAATGGCCTGATTTCGGACGGTGTTGCGGAGGTCGCACTACGTGTGGCGTGCACTATCCGATGGGACGGCCTAGAGTCTCAAGCACCTCGACATGCATTGTGGATTCTCTCGCGAATGATTAGGTTCTTGGATCGATGTCCCGACGTGTCCATTCAGCAGTTTGGCTTTGCACTGCGAACAGAGGTAATCCCCAAAGTTAAGGCATATATCCGAGCGGCTGCACGTCAAATTTGTGGGAATCGAATTCACTCCGCAAATTCGCAAGTAGTGTCACAACTCCAAGTGCAAACATTAATGGAGGCGTTCTGGTTTCTTTCAGAGGTTTCCAAAATGTACTCCTTCTTGCTCATCTTCGACGCAAGTGGAGATGACCTGGCCCTCATAACGGAAGGTGTGATTCCACTGCACGTGCAGGTATGTAGCGATATAGACGAGCGAGCCATTGGCCCCTTTGCTACAGAATCGCGGTTAGAGCATGCTGTGAGAGATATTTTAACAGAAGAAGGCGACGAAACGAGCAATCCGACTGTTCTGCCGGCGTCTATCGCATTAGCATCCACCCGCATCCTAGCTTCCCTTTTGGCTGTCACATCACGCTTTGTTGGTCCATTCAAACGAGAGCTTGAGCCATTGCCAGAAGATGACCTGCCAATCACATTCCCTTTCAATCCAACGTTTGCAGAGACGTTACGTGCGGATCTCTCTTGGACCCGAGAGCGGATAGTTTACGAGTGCTTCGAAGTGTGGTGTCGTGAGCTGATGTACCGAATTGTGCAAAATGATGCACCAGCGCTAACATTACGACTGGCTTGCGAGCCGGGAGACTTCAAACCGATTCTGGCCAAAGATCCAGCTCGACGCACGCTCACACATGAGGGTGTTTGGCTCGTCGTGAATCTCGTTGCGATGGCAACTCATCTGCTTGACCAGCGAAAACTCGAAATTAATCCACTCGTCCGCAGTCGTATCGATGAGATCCTGCGAAGTGTCATCGAATTTTTAGCATCTCCATGCGGTCTGCCTGTGATGTGGCTGTGTGTGGCCGCAGCTGGATTTGAACTTCGACGCGAAGCTTTATACTGTTTAGGCAACACCTTGGTATTTGCATCGCGCCTCAACGAAGCGTGTGCCGACACCCTAACGGGAGATAAGCAGGTGGAGGCCTTCTTTGCAGAATGTAAGGAAATGTGTGAAGGAGGACTCTTCGGAGATCTTGCCAACGTTCTGCATCAAGTCGGACCTCATGGTGATCCTGATACCGTCATGGGCGCCCTGAAGATCATTGAACCCGTAAGTCGTCTGGTAGGTGCTGCCGCGTGCGCAAACTTTGCACTAAGTTCCGGTATTAGGGAGGCTTGCGCACAGTTGGAGGATCATCCGTGCAAGGAAATCCGAGATTTCACCAATGTTATGGGTGAGTGTCTCGATGCAATCGTCAGTGATTTAGAGCATGGACAGCTCAAGCATCGTGACTATTTTGCGCCACTATGTCGCCCTCGAGGAGTTGTTTTATCTACCACTCAGCACGCTGAAGGCGAGGATGATGGTATAGATTTCGCCTCATTATTCCCTGATGGTACGGGTGAGGAGTGAGAATGATAGACAGGATCAGGTCAGAACGACTCATGGGCTTTCAGGTATTTGATACTTGACCTTGTGTATCTGACATTTTTATTACACTACACGAGAGGCATCAATAAGTACTGGATGGGCGATTGATAAGCAGTAAACTTGAGAAATTGTACACATGTGTGGTGAGAACAATTTTCAACATTGACATTGTCACGTAATACGCTATAATGGAAATCTAAACATTGTGACGTTCTAGCACTCAGCTTCATCGATCGTGTTAGCGCTGGACTCATCTTGGGAGCGTTGGGTGTAGCTAAATAACAGCGTACGTAAAATCTGAGCACTATGAGAACAGCACTCCCTTACCGCTTGCTTCGAGAGCTCCTCCACCAGCAGCGGCACCTGCTTATGATGCGTTTCCGTGTGGTTTCCTTTCAGCTCATCTTTGGTGGTAACTTCGGGGACGCTTTGTCTGTCGGTTGTTTCTGTAGAGGTAGAGTTCTTCGTCAGTAGGCGCTGAGCGGTTTTCCATTGTCGCCGTAGGTCACCTTGGTTCAGCTGTTTCATGACACGGTTCAAACCAGCCAATATATCATTACTCGTTTGAAGTGACTCCGAGTCGCACGTTGTGGGAATTAAAGGCATTGACCACAGCTCCTTCCGCATCGACTGCAGAAGTGCATTAGATACAGATGATGTAAAGTACTCGATGTTGAGTTCGTAATAGCGCGAGTACGAATTGCCCCACCTCTGGAGTGTCCATTGTGGATCAACCGCCACGGAACCATCGGGTAGAGTACTCGCAGGTGGATCATATGCAGCTGGATAGCACCGATACGCCCCCATGTCAGGCATGCTTCGGAACAATGACCTTAGTGGATCGACAACAATGGCGAGCCACCACGGCGAAGATGCCTGCCAGGCGAGCTGCGTTCCTACATCGATGGCGGAAAGATGACAGTGAGACCAGGCTTCAACCTCGAAGGGATGTGAATGGTACCATCCCACAAACCGATCGTTCCGTCGTAGTTCAAGTGCCTCCTGAATCTGTGTCATGAAGGCAAGTGATTTTTCCATGACCTGTACCTCGTATTCGATACCCTTCACAGGCAGAGGGAAGACATCAGTGACAATGATCGAGTTGCCCTCGGGCTTCCCCAGCAGCAAGCCCATGACCTCCACAGGGACTCCGCGCTCTGTCCTGCCCTCTGTCACTCCACTCAGTGCATGCTTCAGCATTTTCATCGTCGCAAGGGTCGAGATCTTGCATGTGCGGTAGTACGTTGGACTATAATCCGGGTTGAGTAGCGCGTAAAAACAATGATATCTTGAGTGGTCGCCTTGTGACTATCACGAGTCCGCGCGGATCTCGAGGAAAGCAGATTTAGGTGACTTAAACGGGCCAAATCTATCGAACATACCTACTCATCCAAGGTTTCTCTTCGCGATGAGCCCAGATCTGGGCTTCATCGTAGGCGTAGTACCCATCGCGCGTTTTAGTCTCCTCATCCGAGCTCGCCATCGTCGTCCTTCGAACGAACTGGTTCTTCGGACTTGGAAGGTGCAGATCATGGTTCGTGACGTGGGTTGTCGAGGCTGAGTGTGAAGATCTACCGAGGAGCTTGAAATCACGATTCTACTGTGCGGTATTCTATTTAAATACAATTGATCTCTGCGACTGAGGAGTGTGTATGACTTGAAATGAATGCTGTCGGGGGATTTAACGCAAAGACCAGAATATCCCGTTTGGGAATGGGGAGGCAGCGGAATAGAGGGTGTAGTTTGGATCTACATCGCTGGATCAACATATGAGGCTATCCTACTGCTATATCCAAGGTGGAATTCCATAAGATCCTCCACACCCCACCACGGAGTCCTCCAAAACTACCCGTCGAGTCCTAAATTTTGGTTCGACACAGGCGAGCATTCAAGTTGTAACTCGCGGGTGGGCCATGCTGTCTCGCGTATTTTGCAACAAATCGGTCGGTGCCGCATTGGCGCGCGACATTGCTAAGTTTGTCCCGGCATTGGGCGTGCGTTATACGACAAAATTCGCACAAGAATATCCTGGTACGTAGAAATGAGACGGTTGGTGTGTGTCGACCCCGCCTTTGGCAAGAATCTACCCCCCGGCTGACAACTTTGTCGTCTCGATTTGTTTTGCAACACGTATTTAGAGGGTATTGACTATCGTTACATCAAGAACCCACGCACTGTGTCTGTCGTTGGAGTCCCCTTCGCTTTCGGACAACCTCTCCAGGGTGTGGACCGAGGTCCGATCGAGTTGCGTAAGGCCGGGCTGCAGGAACGCATTATGATGGAGGGCTGGAACGTCGATGACCGCGGTGATATCGATGTGACTGCACTGGTTAAAGGTCTTGATCCCAATGCGGTCATCATGCGTGACGACTATAAGATGAAGCGTGGACCCCAGGTCTCAGCTATCAATAAGGCGACGTCGGAGGTTGTCGAAAGTGCAGCCAAGGAGGACAATTTCGTGCTCTCACTCGGAGGCGATCACTCGATTGCCATCGGCACCATTGCCGGTATTCTCAAGGCTCGTCCTGACACGGGGATTATCTGGGTTGATGCCCATGCTGACATCAATACCCCCAAGACCACCTTAAGCGGCAACGTACATGGCATGTGTGTGGCTTTCCTGATGAAGCACCCAGACTGCGCCGATGCCCAAGAATTCAGCTGGCTGAAGGACGTTCCCACTCTGGATCCCCGACGTATTGTTTACATCGGTCTCCGCGATGTCGATTCGGGTGAGAAGCGAATCATTCGCGAGCTGGGTATCCGTGCCTTTACGATGCAAGATGTGGATCGGCATGGAATTGGACGCGTCATGGATTTGGCGATTGAGCATGTCCGTGGACGTGCCAACCGCCCTCTCCACCTATCATTAGATATCGACGGTGTGGATCCTCTATTCGCTCCTTCAACTGGAACTCGTGTGGGTGGTGGCTTGACCTATCGTGAGGCTTATTACCTCTGTGAGACCTTGGCAGAAACGGGCCTCTTGGCATCAATGGACATGGTCGAAGTCAATCCAAGCATTGTTAACGATCCCTCCGAAGGCGAACGCACAGTCAAGATGGCCGTTGGCCTGATCGCATCAGCGCTCGGTAACCGTATTATCTAATCAAATTCGATATCCTACACGTGCATATTGTCAATCACTGTCAGGAAACGGCCACGAAGAACGTTGTATTACTTTTCCAGAGAGGCTTGTACTCGGGTAAGGAAGCAATTGCTGTAAGCACAGCGGCATTGACTCTTAAGACTTAATACGCGATACACAAACTACTCGACAAATGTACTATTTCTACTCTAGGCGCTCCTCCCACTGTTTTAGCGCTCTACCCACGGCTTCAAGACGTGCAGTCGAAGCAGTTCTCAACACATGCCCCCTAACATGCTTTGTTTCAGCGAATAACAACGAGATTACAAGTGTTTCTGAGCGACTTTATGACCATTTTGTTACAATGGCTATGAACTGGTTCCCAGCATTGCCAAGATTCGGGTTAAATACAGTTTAGTTTCATCGTAAAGACTGGTGAACACCTACCACAATTCCTTCGCCCGCCTACGATTCGAGGACGTCGCTTACCAGAAGCCACACCACCCAACGTAACACTGTGAGAGATAGTACATATTGGTTGCTTCTCGAATCAGTTTCTCAACCTGAGCATCGACTGGTAGGATTTCGGCTCCGAAATCACGACCAGTGAGCTTGCTCTCGACACGTGCTACGACTTCAAGGGCTCTTGCATTGAGCTCAGAGCCTTGGTCGTCTTCATCGAAAGGCGTTTGAATGGCAGAAAGACTCAAGGCCAACGAGCCAGGGAATTGATCTGTGCCACGCAACTCCAACAGGGCCAATTCATCCGTATTAGTCAGCTCTGGCGATGTCATCTTTGCGTGAAGATCTATTTGGATGTTGTCTAGCTCTTTCTGCTCCTGTTGTGCCTGATCGAAATGATCGAAACGGCTTCGTCGTTGGAATTCGATGTCAGGCAAGCCGTCGTCATCATCATCCATAATGTGTGGTGAAGCCTCGATGCTTGAACTTGCGCTGGACGAGATTTGTTGTTCGGGTGAAGTATCTGATGCTGGCTTACCAATCTCTGGAGGTGGAGTGGGTTTGCCCACCAACTCAGGCTCAGGATGTTGCGCCTTCTCAGCTGCAGGTGAGCCCACGAGTCGCCAAGAGATGAGTGGATCATAAACAAACGCCTCCAGCACTGCTGTCAGACTCTCAACATTAGCCCGAAGGACATGCATTGACGTTGATGCTGTAATTCTGAAGGTACCTTCGATTCCACTGACCTCCATAGCTTTGATTAGCATACGTGTGAGACGGAAGGGAACACGCTCTGGGAATTTATCGCGCTGCATGGCAACTTCAAAACAGTCTCCAAAGTCAATGTGAACGATTTTGCCGGTGGCTCTGTCGACCATGATATTGCATGGATGTCGATCACCCAAACCGAGGATGTAGCCGACCATACTCATGACGGCGAGCGTCCTGGTGTAGTTCGTTCGATGTTCTAGCCAAATCTCACTAGTAGGTGCCTTGAGCCAAAACGCGCGATCGAGATCCTCACCTGAAGTGACAGAGAGAGCAAAGTCAAACGCCTCTAGATGTTGCATAATCGTATGTTTTTGTTGGAACGGAGCGTAGACTTGAATAAGGCGAGTCTCGAGATTGAGAGGAATCCTTGACGAATCTCGGTAGTCCTTGATTAGAGAATGTAGCGTGTCGCAATTCGAAAGCCACTGAATCAAACCGCACATGGGAGCAAGTGGAATAACAGAATAGCTTCGAATCGAAAGGTCACGTTGCGCTGCTGCTGGATCTGCTGCAAAGAGTGCGTTGACCAATCGGACCAGTTGCATAACTCGCGCATCCTGTCGTAAGTCTTCCTTACCTTTGAGAAGGAAACCATACTCGACGCCGTCATCTCCAACGACACCGAGACGACGCGGTCGCTGCTTTGAGAAGATTACCGTAAGATTAGGCACGAAGTAGGCAATACGGGTAGTATCTCTACCTGAGGATTGTTCCGAGTCAGCGGTACCAGGGACTGCAAGCTCGAGATTACGAGCAGCAAGCAAACGTGGCGAAATATCCCGAAGCTCTAATGTGCCAGATCGATTGGCATCCGCTCGTTGGAACCCCTTGAATATCTGACAGTACAGATCCCATGCCTGATTCAGATCACTACCATTGCGTGTCCGGAGATAGCGCAAACACCACTCATAAGCTTCTGCGAACTCCGCGCCGAAGGTTCGGATGAAGCCAATCTCGTATGGTGTTTCAGGACCTGGATCATAGAGCATCGCATGCAGAGGAAGCAATGCTGCGAGCATGGCATCGGCATCACCTCGGCCAAACCACGCCTTGGATGCCTCCTCAAGTGCTTCTGCCCAAATATCATGCCACAAAACCGCAGAACGAATCAGTTCGTGGGCAATAACAAGGGCTTGGTCGATAAGCTTAGGGGTACGTTCACGAAGTGCAGATATGACGCTTAGTGCGGTATTGTCCATCATCCACTGCACGCGTGCCTGCATGGCTGCAGTGGCCGAAGTAAGCGCTGTTGTGGATTCTGTCAGAATCTCTAGGACTTTTGCTGCATCACTTGATTGGGAAGAGCCGTTCTGAGGAGGATAAGCCGCCAATGCGCGGGCTGCAGCAGGGGAAGATGCAAGAGACTTGGATGCAGCGGCAGGGTGACCAACCTGGGACAACACTGAGAGTCGAATATCGCTACCTTCTTTTGTTTTCGCAGCAACCGTGATCAGATAAACGATGGCTTGGGGCTTTTCGCGGCCGACAAGTGTGAGAACATCATGGATGAGACCTTTAACAGATGGCGATGCGGAGTCAATACGGGCAATAATTTGGGGCATAACCGGAACCCAAGTGTCGGAAGGTGTACAATTGAACCCTTGGATGAGAGGCTCACGCACTGCAGGTGCAGAGCCGTAACCGAACCACAGCGAGAGGAGTCGAAGCACATCTTGCAGAGACTGTGATGACAAGGTCGCAAGGGGAATTGATCTGAAGAATCCCCTAACAGCGGAAATCACATACTTCTCGGTCTCTTCACGCAGTTTGACGGCCTCATCAGAAAGCGCGCGTAACTCTCGATACACCATTGTTCGTAATTGTTTGCCTTTTGGTGATTGCGACTGCTGCAACGTCTCCCAAGCCCGCAGCTTATCTTTAAACAATGTTGCGAGGGCACTACGTCGGAGCTTGTAGCGTTGTACAACTCGGAAGTTCATTAGCGCCCACGCATGCCAAGCCTTATAGTCGTATGGCGCGGTCTCTGTCGCCTCTTGATAGCTTCGAAGCACATCCATGATCTCTGAGGCATCGAGGTCCGGTTTATGCTCATGCCCAACAGCATAAGCCCAATCACCGAGGTATCGATAAATCTTCGCGCGAACCGCGAGCAGTGTTGCCAGGGGCAAGGAGGCTACTGTAGTGACGCGGGCTGTGGCAGCGGCCAGGGCAAGACGGTCAACAGACGAAGCCTTTGTGACTGCCGCCGCAAGCCTCTCTGAGTGAGTACGAGCCGTGTCGATGGGATGTACTCCATCCGCATGGTCATCAATCTCAGCACAAGTCGGGCATAACTTATTGCTAAGGGCACCGTCTACCATAGACGCCAGTGCACGGAGCCGGTCGAGTGCTGCATGCCTCGGCCCAGCGCTCCACAGATGTTGAAGGAATGCAAATGTCACTCGCGGATCGTCTAAAGGAGAGGGCCACATGATGTAAGCAGGGTCGGAAGTTTCGTTGTGGTGATACATAATCGCACCCTGATGTGGCTGCTCGCCCGAGTCAATCGTAGCCAGCAAATCATGTGGTGTGCGTGGGACTTCCGTGCCACCTGCTGTGAACGGATGTTCTGGACAATATGGATCACGTCCTAGAAGGGCTGTAATCACGCGGAGAGATGATGAAAGGCGACCTTCGCGCCGACAGAGAGCAGCAAACTTCAGCCATGTTGGTACGTCATCTGCGGGGGGTACAGCAAGCGCACGCACCGCTAAAACCTGGCGCCAAACTGCAACAGATTTCTGGAGTGCCCGTAATCGAGCAGTCCATGTAGCACGAATGTGTAGCTTGCGTGAAATCGCTCTCATAGAGAGCCCAGCACAATCTAGTAGCGCAGCGGGCACGTAGGAAGAAGCATGGATAGCGCTTAACGTAGTAGCTGCATCAAGATCTGCCCGGCCAATGGTTGGGATGGCGATCTGAGGAGTTCGGATGCCTTGTCGCTGTGCGAGTAGTTGCTGCACTGCTGAGAAACCCTGAGAAGAATGATCTGATTCTGTCAGAACACCTGCAACGGCAAGACTGTCAGTACCTGGCGCGAAGGTGCGTCTTGCAAGAACACGAAGCTCGATGCCTTCCTCAACTTCAGTTAATTGCTGCAGTTGCAGTGAAATGCGCTGAGTCTTGCTAGCGAGTTCATCAAGCGAAGATGCCATGATGTCCATCTCTACGAGGGCTCGACCACGTGCTATGTGATGACGAGCCGCGAGCATGTTCTCTCGATGGACGCAATACACCGCACGAAGCAATGCACCATCAAAAGAGTCTGCGGGGAGAGAAGGGAAGTATAGAGGAAGTTCTGACCAGCGTCCGAGATAAAGCAACGATGAAGCCGCAACCTGTGCTAGTTCTGCCCTCAAAGAGGCAGCAACACTAGAAACAAGCGTCGGTCCGGTGACATAGTAGGCTGTCATTTGCTGATTGTTCGTCGCGGTATGGCCCTGCTCACCCTGCTGCTGTGTAGTTGACATTGTGGTAGTGACTGAAGTGGGTCCACTAACAACTGATGCGGCAGTTGAAGTACCCGTGTTGACTGCAGCCATGGCCTGTGAGCTTGACATACTGGGCATGTGACTAAGGCCTTGCTCCGCAAGAATGAGCTTACTCCAAAGGCTTTCAGAGATCGCTGCTACTTGGCCAAATTCACCTAGCGTGTGGAGACAGCGAAGTCTACCCAGGGTAGCCTCTACCCGAGTTTGAGAAAGATGATCCGATGGCTCGTGATGGGCGAGCTGTAGCTCCTTGTGAGTGTATGCTGCCAATGCCCGGTCCCACTGTCGGAGCTTTTCATACCAATCCTCGCGAACCTCTAGCTTGAATTGCGTTCTCGCCAGTGTGAGAATGCCAGATGCGGCATCAGTCTGTCGCAGGCGATCATGAAGAGAAACCAAAGACTCAACAACTTCCTCAGGTTTGCAAGTGGTTCTAATTTCCAGTTCGAGCTGTCGCAAAGCAAGCGCTAATTTCCGGCATCGAACAGCTGTAAACGCAACCAGGCTAAGAGGCAATGGCCGTCCCTCATGGTCCATGAACTCGGCCAATGCAAGTATGGCCTGACATACCTCTGTGGGTGCCGCTTGGTTCTTCAATATACTCTCAAAGTTTTGAATCAATGTGTCCTTACTACGGTCCGTCATCACATCCCAGCATGTCGCAAACGCTAGATTGAACAGACGTTTCGCAAGAATGGGGTGGCGCTGGGCTAACGGAGCGCAAGTACGGAGGGCCAGTGAAGGACTGTATCGCAGCAGAGTGACCGCCATTTGGTTAAGCCACTCAAGGAACTCCTCACGTGTTGCCCGCGACTTGGGATCACTGGCTGCAACAACACCTTCAGCGGCTGATGTCGGATCATCACGACCACTCGGCCCTACAAAGGCCAAAGCCGGATCAAGAGCTCGGGAGGTTGCCGTTGAGGACGCTACTAGTCCGGCTTTCGCAGTAATGAGTGCCGCTGATGCCAGAGCCTGCAAGCCAATGGCACTCCAATCTTCTTCAACAACAGGCGGTGGTGCAACCGTTAAGCCAACATGGCAGTGCTGAGACCACAAACTTTGGAGGATTACTAGTGATGCTGAACCCGAAACTCCAAGAACGACTGAGAGCCCAGGAGCGATGTCCAGACCTCCAATGCCGCCTCCACCACCGTTGCCCGCGAGGGCTAAGCCGGCGTCCGCTAGGCCAGGGAGATTACCTGGACCTGTGCCTCCCGGCACAAAGAGACCAGATGGGTTCAAGAAGCCTGATTGCGATGAGACATTTGTTCCCAAGATATTTTCGGCCAAAAAGGCATCAGCGTCACCGTACATGTCAGACCCTCCGGTGGCATTGCTACTAAGAGGATCGACATCACAACCGATCCCAGTAGCTGCATTGGTAAACACATCGCTCCCAGACGTCGAGGAAGAAGATGTGGCAGAAATAATGCACACAGCGTTGGCTAAGTCATTCCAACCCTGAATTTGCTGAGGTGCATCACCAGCAAGAATGGGTGCATTCAATAGAACCTTTCGAAGCAGTCCGTCAAACAACGGCCAGTTAATTCCCAGACGCGCAAGGACTTTGTGCGCAAGTGGCAAATAGACCAAGAAAGCGCTCCGCATGCGGAATAACACAACGCACAAACATTGAAGAGCTTCTTCGCGTAATTGAAGTGGTAGACGATCCAAGCTTGCAATGACTTGTTGCATGACACTGTCTGGACTTGCTTGGCTCCCAGTTGGCTGGGTTCCCAACGCACTTGACGAACCCAACGGTACACCTGCTGCTCCAAACGAAGTTCCGGCACTCGGCGCTCCAGCGAGTCCCGAGCCTTTACCCTGGCCTGCTGCAATCGCAGAGAGAGATGCATCCAGAGATATTGGAGAAGGACCGAGGCCAAGCGCCGCGATTTTTTCCGCGTCTGTTACGGTGCCAGCTACCGCTGCTGTTGTTGCATTACCCGTGACATGACCTAAGGAGGCGGCCAACGCAAACTCTGAGTGTGATGTCACGCTTGATGATAGCCCACTCAAAGCAGCGACAATCGATGCAGCGGCCACAGAGCCTGGTAGAAGCGTCGCGTCGGATCCCGTGCCCAACTCCCCTGTGACCGGGTCATAGACCCGAGAATAGCCCATTGTGGTCGCAAGCGATAATCCGAGCGGAGTATTCAATGTCTGCAGCTGTGCAGTTGGATTTAGGCACTGCAACCCATTTGGTGAATTGAATGTGGATTGGTTGGATGCAATTGGCCCAGCACCAATAGCGGACACTGGCGCGGGTGACTGGATAATGCTACCTGCGCTTCGCTGGCGAGTGCCCGTGAAAAATCCAGCCTGACCAGGATTCTGCACCGCACCCTGTGCCGCAGCTACAATTGCTGCGACTGCTGAGCCAGGCAGAGAAGAATTGATAAGCTGACCAGAAGCATTGCTAGCAGCGACTGCGGCTGCTGCTGAAGCACCAGCTAAGGCAAGAGATCCCAGAACGCTCGAAGGCTTTACGCAGTCCAACCAACTCAACAGTTTAAGCAGAGTGAGTACAATCTTAGATGATTGGTCAGTGAAGTCGCAGACTCTGAGGAGTTGAGCTGTAGCATGCAACGCAAAGTAGCGCACAATAGGTGTAATTACAGATTCGGGTGACCACAATTCAATTAGTGGAGGCAGCACCAAGTGCAAAAATCCATTAAGTGAAGGGCCGATGACTTGCAAGGTTAGCAGCACTTGCAGGGGCACAAGAACCGAGTAGCGTGAGCTTGCCTGTGTACCTGCGGTTGCAACGCTAGGACTACCCGTAATCGAAGCGTAACCAGAGTTTCCAGATGGATCTGGCTGGGGCATATTTGAGTTTGATATCATCGGCGGTGGGAATGCAGTCAGTAACTTGGAAGACGCCCAGCTCCAGGAACCAACCTGCTCAACATCATCGAATGGTGAAGCGGGAGGAACAGCTGCTACTCCAGCGTAAAGAGCTGGAACGGTTGCAGTCGCGGATGGCAAAACAGGGGAAAGTAGCGAAAGCAAAAGGGGCACAAGAGTGCAGATACGAGGTCGTAGCGAATCTGGAACGATAACTGCCAGTCTACGAATCAAACGAAGTGTAAGTGCAAGTACAGGCTCAGATAGACCACGCGCAATCTCGGCCTCCAATGTTCCCAAGAGCATTGAAGTATACGGAGCGAATCCCTCACGGGTTACAGCAACTAGTACACCAAGTTGATCAATTGCAGCAGCTCGCGCTGGATCGCTTCGGCTTGTGGCGAAGAACCGGATCACAGTTGGTGCGACAAGAGGCAGATGCGAAACGCACGCTTCACGGCCGGAGGATCGAGAAATCGTCACAAAGGCAACAATAATGCGACGTTGCTGTGACTCCAACACCGATCCTGCGGCGGATGGCAGAGTTGACTCCACTAATATCCGTGCTAGAGCAGACAAAGCAGCAGAGCGGCATACACCTTCAGTACCACCAGCTGTTGCAGAAGCTGCACCAAGACCAAAACCCAAGACCTCGTTCTCACCAGGAGCCGACCCTGTCGTATTTCCTGGTCCAAACGCAGCGAGCAGGCCTGCGCCAACACCTCCGACACCACCTGCACCACCAAGTTGGGCTGCAAAATTGCCTGCACCCAGGCCTTGTCCTGCGACCGGAAAGTTTGCAGAGGATGCTCCACCTCCGATACTATCCACCCCACCGCTCGCGGCATTAGCCACGAGACCGAAGAAAGCCGTAGCCAGAGAACTTAGCGTGACCGAGGGGGCCTGTGGAGGTTGTAGTAAAGCAGCCTCCGCAGCGGCAAATGGGTTGGCAGAATCATCTTGCGTACTTTGGATTGACGGCTTCAAGGCTAGCAGGAACGACCTTGCAGCGGCTTCAGGTTGAGACTCTATCGCTGCAGTTGTAATATGGAAGCGCGAAAGTACCGACGGTAGCCCAGGAGCGTCGAGGAGAACTACATCTCCGAGAGCCTCTCGGAACGATCTTGCAGCTTCTAGAACAAGTGCTCGCTCAGGATCGCTGAGTTGGTATCGCGAGCTCGAAGAGGCCGTCGCCTTTCCGATGCGATTTAGTATGCTGGGTTGAGCCTGAGAACTGTCTCCGAACCCACGTCGTTGCCAGTTGTCCACACCACGATCACCGTATGCGTAATTGTCCTGATCTCCTGAGTCATCGCTCTCTAGTGTTAGACCCAAGCGCGAGGCCTTTGAGACGATCAAGCTGCGGAGTTTGGGTACGTTTTGGTCAAGGCGGGCCTGGGTTTCATATCGTGCGCGAACGGCGAACTCATGTCGCCATGCCCAAATGCGTCTTAATGCGGTCTCCATCCGATAGACAAACCTCGGCAAGAAACCACGCAAATACAATTGAGAGAGGTCGAGCTGAGGGGTGTGACCTGCTGCCGACTCGACGTTGGCACGCACTTCGGGATGGACTGGTGCCATATGAATGTGACTCAAGAGGGGGCGACAGTTCAGTTGTAGAGGATAGTTCGGATCGAGAATTTCCGGGGGTAGGAGCAAACCTCCACCGCGAGCAATGCGCCGCCTCTCAAAGAAGAGCTGTTGAAGCAGCTGATGACGCTGCTGAAGGTGAAGATGCATCTGCTGCTGATTGGCCGCTGGACTACTCAACGCAAGAGCAAGATAGTTTGCTTGATGGAAACTTGGATCTGGTGTGCCCAGTACGCCCAAAAGCCTTGACGCAGCTCGCCGCAGGTGTTTTGATGTATCAAGTCTAACAATCAACAAGAGCGCTTGCTGAAGCGGGGGAACAAGAAGATATGGTGCGACAACCCAGCCTGAAGCACATACCAGCCTGCGCAGGGTATTTAATGCAACATCAACAAGTGCAGTGTGAGCCGGAGACACAAGATCCACGACCGAGGCAGGCGCACTCAAGGTGTTCGCGTCAACTCCAAATTCCATTGCACGAGCAGAGGAACGCGGGATTCCCCCCACGTTCGCAAACGGATTAGGACCAACAGCCATGGGTGCCTTTGAGGCCAATAAACGGGCGTAGACCAAGATCGCAGCAATAAGTCGAGGAACAATTTGATGGGCATGAGCGAAGTAAGCTGGCCCTCCTAGTTCTAGCAATCTACCCACAACACCTAGGGCAGCGGCCGCGAGCGATGGATCAGAATCCGTTGTGTGAGGAAGAGCTGCAGCCAGGCATGTGTCTAACAAGCTCACCATATGTTCTGGTGCACGAGAAACTAAATGGCCCAGCAAGGACACGGCGGCTTCCCGAGCAGACGCCGCAACTGCAAGACCCAATTCGGATATTAACTTCATGGCGAGATTGTGTAAAGGAGGCACACAAAGCGCAGGATCTTTCGATGCTAACCGGCACAAGACCGACACCGCGACTTCGCGAACACCGTAATCAGCATCTTGCTGTGCAGTCACAAGCACCCGCATCGGTCCAGGTTCAAGAAGAAGTGGGTCAAATCTAGAATCGATCAGTTCAAGGATAACAGCACGGATCGCAGGATCCGGATCAGCAATCACCATGGCAAGCAGCCGATGCAGGAGCTCACGGACGATGGTCAAGGTACCAGTACCGAGCGCGGACAGTGCACCTGCTGCCAACGATGACGAACTCGATCCTACACCTCCAGTTGAGTCCGTGGTTAGTCCAAGCGACGACGCACTTTGTGGTCCTGTCGTTGATGCTACATCAAGTAGTTGTGATGGCGAAATGTAAGCGGACGAAGTTGTGAATCCAAACCTTTCGTGTAATATTGCAGCCCAGGACTCATCGTTGGTATCGCTTCCAAAATACGTCTGCGAAGCGTTCACACGACGATCTAGTCGCTGATGGCAAAACCCAAACGCGAGGGCGTGAGCCGTGTCAGACGCTTCCGCTGCGGCAGTAGATGCGATCTTGGTTACCAACGCAGTTTCCTGTTGGCGCCAGTGCAGGTTCTCGAGTTCTTCGGCTAGATCCTCCACTTGGTCCGTGAGCATGTTCGCAACTTTAAGGCGCAACTGAGCCTGGGGATCTGGAGCAGCTTCAGCGAGGTAAAGAATTACTCCAGGTGTGTCGGGATCCTCAATGGCACCGACATCACCATCCTGACTTGATATGCTATCTTGGTCCTTGTCTTGATCTTGCTGCTTATTGTTGATCTCGCGCTCTGGGCTGGATTCTAATAATTCGACTTCATCCAATGCGATCGACTGAAGGAGTCGACTGTCAACATGACTCTCGTCGAACGTCGCCCATGCCTTTAAGGATTCAATAGTCCTTACTTCATTCAGTCCATTTGCCTGTGAGAAGGCATCAAGGGAACTGTGTGATGTCGGTGGAGCGAGAATTTTTTCAGAAACTGATACAATTCTTGGCTTGCCTTGGTCCTCCTCCCCTCTCTCGCGAATCACATATGCGTTGAAGTCATCGAGCCACTCAGGTGCCATTTGTGTTAGCTCCTTCACAACTTCACTCGCTTTCATGGGCCTTCGTCGTTTGCTCTTATGCTCCCGCTGGATTTCTCGAGCAATCGCCAATGCCTGTGCTTTTGCAATCGCACGCCTCTGTCGTCGCATCTTTTGAACGTCGATCCAGCTGGTTTCGTCCTCTTCATTGGATCGCAATCTTTGCTCGTCAGAATGAGACGATGTTGTGACTGATCGAAGCGCTTCTGTGCCCTGTGCGATTTGAGACACTTGTTCATCATTGATACCTTGATTCGCAAAGATAGCTTCACCAGCTGCAGTGACGGAGACAGATGTCGCAGCACGCTGTAAGACAGAGGCTACAGCTGCGGATGCCGTTGCGGCGGCTGAAGCTGATGCCTTCGCCGCTGTGGAACCCTGCATCGTAACAACACAACCACCATCAGGGAGAACGCGCACAGTCGGACCAACTTTCATCGCTGGCCTCTCGTTCGAACTTGTCGAGATGAGAGTACCATCAAATGCTGAGGTCTCTACCACTCCAGATCCGTCACCGCCACTCCCTGCGCCTGTCAAGGTTCCACCTGCACCCGCTGAACAAATCCTCCGCAGGACAAACAAGCAGCACACAGCAGCATGTCGACGAACAGTAGGATCATCATCATCGAGGAGTCTCATGACCTCTGATCTGACGTAGGGGAGCAAGTCATAGCCCTCAAAATTGAACGTTCCCAGAGTACGAAGTGCTAGATGAATCGCTGCGGTTGGCCCTGCGACCGTCCCAGACGAAGACGAAAGATCGTAGCCAAAAGCTGCACTCACTACTGCGTATCCTGTCGAGCCCGCTCCCCCCGCAGCGCTAGCGCCAACCCCAGTCGTAGCAACGGGGCCTAGAGTGCTTGATGCTGCTCCAGACCCTGGTCCCAACGAAGGTGGAATGTACTGCGGGCCAATTCCTAAAACCGAACCTGCAGATCCCACACTTGAATTAGTGTTCATACCACGACCGAAGCCAAGCTTCAGCCCGGTGGATGTGGGACCACTTCCCGTCATCTGACTGGCGTCTGACATTGCTCCTGCGTACATATTGAAGAGAGCTATGTTTGCCGCGCTTGATTCAATGATTGAGGCAGAATCAATGCCGATACCGTAGTTATCGCTGCCAAGGAATAGCGCCGATCCTGCCAGACCTGAGTTGAGTGGAAGAAACGCCGCACGCATGGCTTCTAAAGAAGCAACACTCGCAGAACCTCCGGGTCGACTCGCTACCGCAGCTGTTGATACTGCAAATAGATTTAAGACCGAATTGCTCTGAGCGAGATTAATGAGACTGGAGGTTGGACCGGCCGATCCTCCGGAAATCGTAGTGGCTGGGTCCATGGCACCCGGAGCACTATTGTCCAAAACAATAAGTGGTGTTCGGTTGTCGAAATCAAGCAGACCTGTAACCGCACTGCTGGTGCTAAACACTGCGTTGGTTATTGGAGCCGCAGTCCATTCCGGCGCCGGAATCAATGCGGAAGGGGCTGGGGGGAATAGCGCCGCAATCGCTGGATGCCCAGATGCAGCTTGCACGGATGCAGCACCCGAAGCTGCAGGTAACCCCTGCAAGGCTGCATCCGCTGCGGCTGATGCAACCGCCGAAGCTAACGAGACGGTAGTCGTAAGGACCGTAGCTGCCACGCGCGGAGATGGCTTTGGAGTTAAAATCGGAGCTAAAGACGCTAGCAATCGCTGCTGGATTGCAGGCAGCAATGCCGGAGCTGTCGCCGCCAAGTGTGATAGCGACACGGCGAGTACTTCGGAGAGACCATGCCTAAACATTAGATCGACCAGATTTTCTGCATAGGGGATGAGAGCCGGTCCAACAGCACGTGCAACCATGGCGGCGCATACCAGGGCATGATTAAAAAGCGCAGTCGGTCCCGAGCTGGAAGAACTCGCGCTGGGAATTGCGCTTGACCTTAGCGTGTTTCCCATATGTGATATAGATCCGATACGCTTACCGTCCAAAGCGCCATACGCGCTCAAAACACCCTCGTTGGGACCTGAACGTCCTAACGCTGTGGCTGAGGCTACGGCTGCAATTGATCCCTCTGGCTTGGGAACACCATACGACAACGCATCCTTAATCAGAGCAAGAATGATCTCCACGGATGGTTCAATAGAGGGACCTAAGGTCAGAGTCATCTCACCTAACGCTGCAAAGCACAAGCATGCCATTGATTCTGGTGCACCTCTGGCCAGTGTGGTAATAAGATGCTTGAGAGCTTGGTTGATTTGGCTACTGATGGCTGGGATCAGATTAGGTGGCGCGAATGCCGTTAGCTTGGGAAGTAAGCCGATCACAGCCTCACGCACTTTCGTCTCTCTATGCTGCGACTGCTTGAGGACTGCTGCATAGATATCGCTTAATCGCGACTGCAGGGAGTAATCGCCACATGCGAGTAGTTCTCCGATCGCTGCGAGTGCAGCTAGTGATGCATCAGCCGATGCCTTATTAAAGCTAACTCCAATTTCGTGAAAGATAATTTGATGCAAAGCCCCACGCGCCGCGGGAGGACGATGTGTTGCAAGTTGGATCGCTCGCTTCAATGACGCTAGGGCCGGTTCTCGAAGATACTCTCGAGTGTCACGCGCCCAGCGCCACATTACCGTCAGAATTGAGCTCAAATGCGGGATCGTCACGTTGGGTGCAGTGTCCAAAACACCGCGCAGGCAATGTAGCGCAACAATTGCCTTTTCGAGAGGCACTATTGCCTCCGTGGTGCCCTGTGTCTGCGGGGGATTCAAGCATTGCAATGCTCTCCGAATATCTGAGTTGGCTGCTTCGGCTGCAACTGGAGACTCAAGTCTTGCGAATCTGCCTAGCGCATGCGCACATGCCCTGGCGAGCAGTGTCAACTCCATAACATGAAGCGCATTTGCCGTCGTATTCGAGGTTGACATCGCCAGTGCTGTCGCGGCGGAGGCGTCTGGAAAGGCTACACGACGTAAATGACTTGCAAGTCGCGCAAGACGCGCTTCAGAATTGCCATCTTCAAAGGGTGGTTCAATCAATTCATCCAGAACAATCACACCGGTGAGGCGCTCAATCACATCCACACTGGTGGTGTACTTGAGGATAACATGGTTTGCATCCGACATGAAGTTCTCAAGGCGCTCAGGCGACCTGGCCGCGTCGCGTGCAGCCACGCGAACAATCGCTCGCAGCTCGCGTGCTACCCTGTGTCGTGATTCCATGGTCCCACCCCGCCCTCGAAGCTCGAGGGCCTTGGTGTGCACCAAGTCGCTGAAACTGGGATCGCTCATGAGTCCGACTCTGGCACCGAATCACTCTTGATTGGGTCCAATGTGAGTGATGGCCAATAGATCCTTCCTGGAGGAAATCAAGCGAGGCAATGGCTCGTTTCTCTGCACCTAGTGGCAGTATTCTAGACCGTATCAAGTATTATCTTTCTCCTCTAGGCCCCAGCAGGCGAGGCACCTCCTGCTGAGCAGATACAGCTGCGCTTCAGGCTCGCTTACCGGTTTGTCAAAGCCGCCTGACACGCGGACAGTGTCCTATACTGTCGCACGCGCTCTCACGCGGAGATATCCGGCCGAGTCCGTCCGCTGTAGGTCTCCCACACGGCCAAGCCAGTTACCCCTTTTCGTGTTAAGACTGGCGGAGCCGAGGGGTGTATCGGCGTGATCTAGAGTAGGATATGGCAAGAATATCGTATCAACAACCGATTGATATGAGCATTTTGGTATGGATCCAGCATGATTCGTATTGAATTGGTAGAAGAGGGAGGATTTTTTTCCTCACGCACTGGTTTGGGCGGAAATATCGCCGCTTGGGTGGACCTTTGCGGAACATAACGGGATTATTCTAGGGCTCTTCACTATAAATGAGCGAAATCTCCGAGTTTCATCTTTCCAACACTCACACATCACTTGAACGCAAGGACCCCAAAATCAATCCCAAAGCACGAAAATTCGGCTCCTTCGACCAGCTTCTCGGAATGTTCTTCGAGCTGATTTTGCGGCGGGTGATGTCGAGCAAACAATGAGCGACTACGACTAGTGGCGTGTACATTAATCCACCAGCTGATGTAAATTATGTTGGCACAGGGAGAAGACTCCAACTAGTGTTGTATCATGCCCTTCGTATCGCCAAATGGAGAGATGAAGGCTATCACTCGGCTAGTGCAAGTCGATTTGCCAGGTTTGTGCTTGCGCGCGCAAGCCACTCCTCGTGAGTTTTATGAATTAATCGCATGTACGAGCACAACCCTGTGCTTAACTACATCGAAACTAGATAAAGGGGCAACATGATTTGGCAATCATATTGAGTTCCTTACCGTTCCTAACGTTCCTAACAACCTCGAGTTCAGGGGTGTTCTAACTAGGCACCGGATGCGCCATACTGCACGAAGGACTGGCTACGTGCTTATTTCCATTGTCGGCGAGTACAGCTGACTTTGGTTTACTCCTGGCTCTGCTCACCCTCAACACGGGGCTTCTTGACAGCGCCCTCGGACTTGGCTGCAGCCTCCTCGAGTGCGCGGACAAGGAAACGAGGAAGAACGAAGGCAGCCTCGTGGAGCTCACTGGTGTAGTACTCCATGGGCTCGTCCGTAACGCGGCGGACAGGAATGCGGCAAGAAGCCTTCGCAGTCACAGCCTTGGCCTCATCGTCAGCCTTGCGAACGCGACCAGCGGCCTCCTCGCCTTCCTCGGGCTTGGCGCACACGATAAAGCCAATCTGACCCATAGGATAGGTAGGGATCTGGGTGGTAGCGTACTCCACAGATGAGAAGACACCCAGAGACTTGACGCCCTCGACCAAGCGGCAGATCAACTCAAGGTCGTTCCACATAGACTCACCCTGAGTTGCAATGCGGCCACCCGGCTTGAGCGCACGAGCCATATTGGCATAGAACGTGGGCTCGAAAAGAGCAGCCGCGGGACCCACGGGGTCCGAGGTATCCGAGATGATGACATCGAAGCGACCGAAGTTCTCAGGGCGCTGGATGTACTCGGCAGCGTCACCGCAGTGAAGCTTAACACGTGGGTCATCCCAAGCCATGGCGATCTTGGGGAAGTACTTCTTGCTGACATCGATCACCATCTGATCAATTTCGCAAATATGGACCTCCTTCACAGACTTATGCTTGAAGCACTCGCGAATGACACCACCGTCACCTCCACCAACAATCAACACAGTCTCAGGGTTAGGATGTGAGAAGAGCGGGATGTGGGCGATCATCTCCTGATACGCCATCTCATCACGATCAGTGATCTGGATCACACCATCAAGAAGAAGAACCTTGCCAAACGACTTGGACTGGAAAACGACCACATGCTGGTACTTGGAGTGCTCGTCGTGGAGAATCTCCTCGACTTCAAGCGCCAAGGCGCTGCCTAGAGGATTAATAAGTTCACAATAGGACAAAATGCGGGCGTGATATAAGCAATACTCGTCACACTGGCCCCACATATCAGGATCACCGGAGCGCGATGCCCAGGTGGGCCGTGAGTGCTCAACTGCTGCCCACGCTAAGGACGCATGTTCACGTGACCACAGAATCCGAAGTCCGGTCGATCGTGCGACGTACCCTTCCACTGGTCGTTGCACTCAAGGAACCAGCCTTTTGCGAGATCGAATGACATCCAAGAAGTACTAGACTGTGGAAAAAATAGTTTCAGTGCGCAATGAGGCGTGGATGGTGAGTTATGCATTCCATCGCATGGTAGGCATCGGAATGATGGTCTTTCGGCAAATTGCAAAAGGTCAATTATCTCGTCAATCCATGAGTGGATCTAGTATAATAGTGATCTAATAAATATGCTCAGACGCTGTAAACTTGAATATATGGTTCAAACGAGTTCACATCCGATATATCCTTATTTCCGCACATTCGAAATTCGCGGTTGTTCCCGGTTTGTTTCGTTGGAAGTCAATCTCGATCGTTAGCCTCCTGTGACTGCCGGTGGAGATCTTAGATACAGTTCGCCGTAGACATTCACTGCAAAGTAAAATCACGGGTCGGTTATCCGCTGCACCGAACGTGGGAGCTCGGATCCATCACACGATGGACACTCACCATGAGGGCCACACAGCCAATTCCAGTGTGAGCCCGTCAGCCCTGACACTGATGCTGTTGCGGAGCGCGGCGCAGGCCGGACCCAAGGTACCATTTGTCTTTGAATGTATTAGCCGGTCTCCCGATGCCAAGACGCTGGAAGAATGGAAGTCCTATGACGTAGAGGACCCCAAGCTTATAGAGTATCTCAGGAGCTTACCCCAAGTTGAGTTGGATAAGCGGTGTAGAGTCGCCGAAATATGCGATGCGGCGGCCCGTCTATTCCCAGAACTGCGTCAGGTCTCGAACAAAGAGGATGATGAGGATGATCCAGTCATCGAGTTCTACCTGGCCCTCATCCGTTTGCCGGCCACAAACGCAGTTGTCGAGGCCGGCCCTTCAACAACGACAGCAGCAGAAGAACGGACTACGGAGGCGGACGAACGAACAAACCTGTCAAAGATCGTCAGAGAGGACCGCGGCCAGGAGAATTTGCTCGCGCAGCCGTCACCGGAGAATGACAATCCTTTGCTGAGCGATGTGCTCAGACAACAGCGAGCACAAGAGGCGATTGGTCAAGAAGGCGTATTGGCACGGCATACATCCGCGCTTGCCGCTGCAGTTGAACGATCAAAGATCACAGATGAAGAGGACGAACGCTCAAGGGCTGAGAGTGCGTATGAGCATGATGATTTTGCTGAAATCGCCGCGATGGGATTAGCAGCCGAACGAGAAGCCAAAGATCGACAGGCTGCTGCAGAACGAGCACGAAGGGCAGCGGAATCAGTCACCACGGAAGAGACTCAAAACCCTTCCATCGGACAGTTCTACAGGGATACTCAAGTGCGTGAATGGAGCCCTCTACTAGCGAACTCATCAACACTAACTTTTGTTTGGGTGAAGTGTTGGAGTGAACGAACTGATGTTGAATGCGCGCGAATGTTGGCGAAGCTACCCGATTTCTTTGCAACACTAGAAGAGGCCCAAGCTGACGAGTGTGCCCAAAAGGACTAACATGAACTGCGGCGCGATGTCAAAAGCAAGCGTGCTTGTATTGAGGAGTTGGTCTCCCCTCTTTAGGATAAAACTATGAATAAAGCTATGAAGCACTGTTGTAACGGAAAGCTAAAAAGAACGAAATAGTGAGTAAAACACTTCTGCCATACCACATGACTAGAGAGTTTTGATCTGTTGGTTTGTCCGTACGCTGGCAAAGTCCAACACGAGGTTGCAATGGTAGAGCATGTTTTCGACGAAGTAAAAGTGGTCAGGGAAAGTTGTGGGGCTGCAAGGGAGGAAACATTTGTGACTGAGAGCAGAAAGCAGGAGAGGGAGTATGTGTATCGGTTGTAGGAGTATGTTGAGGATAATGAAGACTCGCCCGCTATGAATGATCACTAGGGAGAAGAAAGGAAATTTTGGAGCAATATCTTTTGCTTTTCTTCGAATGCCTTCTTGGCTTGGGAAATCTCAGGATCCTTTGCATCGACTTCAGCCAGTGCCTGGGCGAGTCCTCCTTCACCGAGCTCTGGCACATTGACATCGGCCTCTTCCAAACCAATGCTCATCAAGCAGTAAATCTTGCCCATCGAGACATTACGATGGAACTCCTCGAAGTCAATCCACCAACGTGGGAGCTGGCCCTTGCGTGCAACAAGAATCTGACGGGCCAATCTGTAACCAGGGATGCCCGAAGAGAAGGGCTCATCAATGGCCTTCGCCTCAGCGTCTGGAGCGGCGGTATCTGATGGTGCACCCGACAGCGAGCCGCGCTTGCCACCTCCGGAAACCGCTGAGCCTGTTGGATCATTCTCTTCAGCCTCAAGCTCATCTTCATCGGGCGCCGCAACAACGGGACCAGATGCGGCTCCCTTTACAGCCTGGGTATCAGCCTGCTTCCAGCCATTGAACGAAGTCGATGACGTGTCTGCATCGTTGAAGAACGCTTGGACATCATTTACAGAGGTCGGACCCGCAGCAACTAGCGCCTCACGGCAGGCATAAACACACGCATAATGATTCTTGAGGTGATAGATCAAGACACTGTCGGGCTGTGCGACCATATGGCAAAGAATCTGCCACTGAGCATCACGAACTGCTGGAGAGTCCGAGGGAGACAGATCAAGCACGCCGGAACGTGCGAATTGCGCCTGAGAACTCTTGACTTCAACTCCGGCAGCACCGTCGCCACGACCATAGCCAAACTGTGCGCCAGGGATGTATGGGCGAGAGGCTCCAGGACCCAAGCGTTTCAACAACTCCTCCACCGATGCGTCCAAGCTAGTAGTGGGTACCGGTGCGGCCGAGAGATACTCTTCAGGCTTGACACCGAACTTGCCCTTGCGACGCGCGACGACGCGGGCGGAGATGGGCGCAGGGAGCGTACGTGCCAAAGACTTTGCGGCGGATAGAATCCCCCAGTTGCCAATCGGACCAGTCGAGGCGAAGGGAAGTGGCTTCTCGACCTTGCTTAAAGCACCGTGCTTACGCAATAAGGTCCGGAAGGCGGCCATCACTTCTGCTGCTGGAGGAAGGGTCTGTGGAGCACGCACGGTTGATACTCGGCGCAAACCACTTGTGGTTGGGGCGCCCTCCTTAGCTTCAGCAACCGAGCGTCGGCGTTGCTCAAGCTGTGCGCGGATACCACCTACAGCTTCTGATTGGGTGGGCTGGGGCGCTTTAGGCTTTTCAAGGATTCCATATGATACGAGCAAAGCCAAGGCGACGGGGCCAAAGGGATTTGCAGCCTGATCCTCTGGGTAAGGCTCAGGGAGCTTGTCCGAATCAATCGCCGAGAGGATCGAGTCGGGCTGAGGAGAGCAAAGTTGTTGCTCCCACAACTTGAGGAACTCGTTGGGCCAGCTCTCGTTGACGGTCTTGGCACCTCCCTTGTAGAATCGGTACAAGTAGACCTTGATCGCCGAATTTATCCTGGTGGCGAGCTGGAACTCATTGCCCTTCTTGAGGTTGAATGCCTCGCCAAGGCGGTCTAGAAGAGCATTGGGAAAGATGCCCGCGAACTCAGCTGAGCCCGAAGTGCAGTGAATCATTCGCAGCAGCGCGTTGCGTGCGTCGCCAACCTGCTGGGCCATGGCATTTGCATAGATGCCCATGACTTGCTCAGTCAATAGTGGGGCTGTGTTGAGTTGTGCGAAGGGTCGCACTCCACCCATATGTGGCGCTGCCTGGCTTTCAGGCACTGCGTCGGTGACGTCTTGAACCTCGAGCTGCGGTGGGGTGCAGTTCTTGTCAACCTTTGCCAAACGGTGATGCAGCCAGTTCACGGCATTGGTCACAGAGGCAGCTGCGCAAACGCGGCCGCGTTGTTCAGTGAAGGCCTAGATATATGACGGAAGCGAAAAGAGCAAAAAAATGGAAGCCAAGGGGTTAGATTCATCCATCAATTCGTTTCGGCTATTTTCGTATGTGGTTGCTTCCCCATACTCGTGTATCCCGTGCTTCCCTAACAAGTTCCTCCAGGTCAGAGTGAGTAACCGATGAGGTCGGATTGAGTCGGTACTGAGTCAACGGGCAGTCTATGCATGGCGCATCGAGGAGGGGCGCAGACCAACGTACGACAAGAGAGGCAGCAGGGGAAACGACCATGCCGAGCACGGCGACGGCCTCGGGGTACGTCGCGCCTTGCGGGATATCATAAACATGCTTGACTCCAGCTGTCTTGGATCTGCGCGTGAATTTCGCCTCCAGAGCAGCGCATAACTTGACTAATTGATGATTACAGGAGCCTAGCATGTAGTCTAGAGGAATAAGTATTTTGCATTGTACAGCACAACCTACAGCGTGAGTATTTTGAACAGAAATAACCAGCCGTTTTTCCCTCTCTTTTCACTTTATAACCGCATCCGGCTAAACGGCTTTTCACTTCCTCTGTCCTGAACGACTGGCAGGATCTCCGGGCCAGGACGGCTGGCAGCCGGCTACAGGCCATGGCCACAGGACACAGGCCGTTGGTTTGAAAATTCAAATTTTCACCCTCACAGTCGACGCTCGACTTGATTTGCATTCGTTGTGCAGTGGGCACATGCACCAAGTGCGTGTGCAATTTGACTCTATCATTCGACTGAAATGGAGTAGACAACACTGCTATTTCTGCCTCGTCTTCGTGCATTGCCCAGATCTTGTGATCTCTAGCGCCAAAGTGTGCAGCTTGACCAACATCTCTCCGAGCATCTCCACCGCAGCCGTTGAAGGAGATAACGCCACTTTGCAGGGCTGAATTTACTCCTTCCTTCTTGGGTGCCTGCTTTCACACCCGCGCGTGGCGTGGTATAATATGATCTGCTACACCTCTGTCGGTATTCCTCAGTGTGTCCTCGCCCGACCTCTCTGTTTGATTGTTTAGGGCTGGCACGAACGCCTTTAAACCAAGCACTCAGTAGTAACATCCGCACTCGCTAGTAGTCCACACTCAGAGACCCTTGCAGGCAGGAGCAGTATCCCCAAAGCAGCCGTGGGCAGCAAGTAGAGCTCACTGAAGGGGTATCAGCACTAAGCAGCATGGTGGAACTTTGGTCCGAGCCTCTTAAACGGAGGTACTCGAATTCACGCTTCTCCTTCGCATACTTGTTCTATCTCGGCTACTACGTGGCCCTCGTTATCGTTCCTTTCTACGCTGCTTACGCCTCGTATGGGCTGTGGAAAAAGGATGGCACATATTTGGAGCAGCCCAGTCACATCTTTGAACACCAACTCGTGGTTACGCTGGAAACAAACACAGGCTCGATACTATCCTGGTCCACGATGCCTGAGTATAACGCCATGCTGACTTCGCAAGAGCTCAGGGTGCCATCGGTCGCAGCCCTGATGTATGACGACAACCACGATGGCTTGAACGACCGCCTATCCCTCAATATTACAATGCCCCTCCAATCCACAGAGCGCGTCGTGCGCTCCAGCATCTGGACCTTCTTCAAGAGCACGGTGAGTGACCATGCCCGAATGGAAATGACATCCCTGCTGCCCATCGACTACGCCTCAGCAGTCCCTGGTAGTAAGCTGGTTATCGACGGCGACGTGAAAATCGCTTTCACTGGTCCGATCTCGACCATGTCAACGCGCACTGATTACATCAAGTCGGTGCTTGCACCATCGTCTATTCAATCTCTTGATGACATCTTGCCTGAAACGGTGTACCAACGGATCGCGGCGCGAAATGGTAAGTTGTCTCATGTTGCTAATCTACCTGCAGAACGATCTGCTTCTTGTTACTTCGTCTCCTATCACCCTTCTGACTGTTCGATCTTGTGTAACCCCTGAACTTGTAGATACTCTGACACTAACACCACGTGTGCCTCCAATCTGGAAGTCACTACCATCAAGTTCAACTCCAACATCATTCATGGCACAGCTGACACTGCGATTCCCGAAGCAAGAGATTCCTTATATTCCAGGCCCGGCGGAAGTTATCAAGGTTGCCTGGGTCCAGTACCTCGCTATCTTCATCATTCTGGCATGGATCATGTCCTTTGTCCGCTCTTACGTCTTCCGATACCAGGTCGTTGAGACATACGTAACAAACGATATGAAACCACCTCAGAAGATGCACAAATTCTAAACATCAGCGGCTAATTTAAGGAGGGTACAACCTCCGACATTTGAGTGAAACTCTTCCAGTAGTAATAAATGGCAATACTTAGCTTTTACTAGTCACTAATATACATTCGTTTGATACTACAATGGAAGACGCCGCGCTGTGCTGGGCCCTTATTTTCCGCTCACGTCCGTTTGACGAGTGCTTGCAGCTTTCGCCAGTGCATTCAAGAACACACTTAAAGACAAAGAGTCTGAATGGTCACGAGAAGCATGTCTTTGCGTTATTATGGAGGCATCGAGAGGTCCTCCAGGCTGCGTACTATTGCTTGCTATATGACTATCTGCCATATCTGCCGACTTCTCGCCATTCTCATCCCCATCGCTACCCAGTTCGTCAGTGCCACTCTCACTCTCATCTTGCCACCCTTCTGTCAAGCCGAAGGCGTGCGCCTGGAAGGGTAGTTTGCGCAACGAACGACCAGATAGACCTTGTGCTGCTAGTGCAATCGCCAGCAGCTTCGCAGAGACACGAGCACTTGATGTGGCCCCCTCTGGAATGAGATCATTGACAATGGTTGGGACTGAACGCGTCGCAGCTGCGACAGCGCTATCATCATTGTTGGCATCGTGCTCTGCTGAGGTAGAGCCGGACTCTGTCAGATTCTCAACAATTCCAGGCAACTCTTCACAAAGCTTCTCGAAAGGAAGAAGTGTTGGATAGTTGGTTTGCTGCAACTCAATTCGCTTCGAATCCTCCTCATCCTTAGGTGTTGTATCATCCCCCGAAGCCGGGCCTTTGGCTACAGATACGGGAATGGTAGTTTCGGCGCGGACAATGCCAACTCGAGCTAGCTCGAGAACGCAACTACGCAAGATCTCATAGCGAGCTCGAAGAGAAGGAGGTCCGATATACTGGCGCATATCTGCTCGGTCCAGGAACGCGACGTCAATAGCACCTGTAATGTTACTCGTTGCGAGAATCATGACGTTTTCGTAGCGGCTAAGCTTATCCAGCTGTGTCAGCAGTGCGTTCACACTACGAACTGCATCTGATGGTTCCGCTGATGAGGCAGCTCCCTGCCGCGCAGAAGCCAGAGACTCAACTTCATCAATTAAGACAAATACCATTGTCTGCTTATCGGCAACAAGCTCCTCAATGGACTCAAATAGTCGTTGAACTAGCTTACCGGACTCTGAGAACCACTTGGAGAAAAGCGAGTGAGAATTGATCTCCACGAGCTGTGACGCTGAATATAGACCCTGCAGTCGGATGCTCAATGTCTGGGCCAGCGCTTTACACAGGGTTGTCTTGCCTGTACCCGGCGGACCATACAGTAGCACAACTCGATTGCAGGCAATGAGGGTTGGATCAACTCTCCTTTTTGCAAACAGCATCGCAGTCGCAGCGTAGTTGATCAGGTCGTCCTTGACCGTTGAATCAAAATAAAGGCTGTCCCACAAACCCTCGAAATCAACAGAGGGGAGCATAAACTGATGGCAGGCAACTACAGTATCGCTCGTGCTGTCGTCACTTCCGCCGAGTTCCTCCACACCCACGTCGCTGTTGAGTCGATACACATAGATACTAATTTTGGCCTGCCAGAAATACACAGTGCTCGAGCTAGCACGCGTGGGAAGACAGACCCTGATAGACTTGCAGTGTGAGCTGAGTGCCGGGTCGTCACTATAGCTAATGGGCCCATTCTGGAAGATGGGCACGTGCGCCTCGAGGTACTTGAGCACATGCCGCTCCACTGTTCGAGACTTGGCATCGCTCTCGTCGAAAAGGCATACTTCGACTAGAAGGAGTGGTATAAAGTGCTATGGAAATAAGGTCGAGCGCGATACCAGGCACGTATAAATGCAATGCATATAGTAGTTTACCTACCTGCAACTGGGATGTTCGACATTTTGCGAATGCTCTGTTCTGATTCGCTCTTCCGTTTTTCAACCCTCGAGTACCTATGTGAGAAATGGGTATTCACGTCCGACTCGACATGAAAAAATAGCGCATCCAAGTTTATACTCACTGTTTATTGTTGAATAACCCGAAACTGTAGTCTGTTCGCCTGGAGGGCACAGCTAACGAACTCCCGCGCAATTGTCCTGAACGTGCACCAAGTCGAAAACAAGCATACACCTGGGAATCCATAGCGAGCTGGTCCGAAATAATGTCAAAACCCGCACAGCCTCACCAGGTGGAGACCAGATCGCTTGTTCTCAATGCTATCATCCTAGCCTCGTATGCAGTCGTGAGGCCGATTCTCCTCGACGCGCCAATGGCTCGTGCACCCAAGAGTGAGGCTGAGCTGGACTCGGCGTGGGCGAAGGTACGTTGTGCTACGAACTTGAAGCTGTATGACTTGGCCGAAGACGGAAGTATCTGCCTTGATTCCATCCTTGGTCCCTCAAGTATGATGCTGGACATAACAAGTCCGACTGGGCTGTGTTGCGTTGGAATGCTCGTCTCTGTCAAGCACTGATAGTGTCCCGCTGCGTGTATTACACAAATATCATGTATAGGAACTGCGATTCTATGGTGTGCTGGGCTTCTATCTAATCTTCATGGTCTACAAAACGTGGGCAAAGCATGCATGCACACAATACTCCCTCAAGCGATTCCTGCTCGAAGGATTCTGGAAACAGTACCTCTTTGTCTATTGCCAGTCCATCATGACTGTGTTGAAGCTAGCCGTACTTTATCTGACATATTATTCGAATCCGCGGGTCGCATGGTGGTACTTGCTTGCCTTCATCTCAGCTGGTGTCGCAACCTTTCGGCGGCAAATGCATGTAACAAAGGAGAACTTCCTCGGCAAGGGCACGCCGAAGGGTTCAGGGAACGTTAGATCACCTAGCAGCACTTCTGCTGCAAACGGTAGCAATCAAGGCTCGTCGTCATCCTCCGGGGAGACGTTGAGGCAGGATGCAATCCGTAGCTGGAAGCAAGCGATCACTGAGTCGAGTTGATGCTTGTAATTGGTGGGAGGTTTTATTCTGGGTCAAAACTCACAGATCTACTAGATTAACGAATGTAATACAACAGGAACTAGACTAGTCGCTACTTCTTTACGGCGGCTGCTTTCTTGACCGAAGGAAGCCTGACCTTCTTCACTGGTTCGGTGTCGGGAATAGGTGCTGGCTTCTTGGCAGGATTCTCCTTCTTGGCCTTGTCGGACTGGCTAGATGATGCGTTTTCACTATCGGACTTGTCCTTCTTCTCGGACTTATCCCTCTTCTCGGACTTGTCCTTCTTGTCTTTGTTGGTCGTCGTGTTTGCCTTATCGTCCTGTGGCTTGCCCTTCTTGTCGATAGCAGATGCTGATTGCGACTCCTTAGCCTCGGTGGTCTCACTCGATTTGTCCTTGGGTTGTCGGTCGAAGATACTCACAGTGCTTAGGAATGACTGCATTGCGGGGCATGCAGCTGCCAGGTTAATGCGCTCATTTGGTGGGATGTGACGGAATGCAGTGTCCTCATCAATATGCGCAAACGTGGAGCGCTTCCAGACTGATAGACTATCCATGGTGCCAGGCCAGCTAGGCAAGGGGACTTGCAGGATCTTGTGGAACTGAGCTGCGAGCTCAACTTGGAATTCATCTCCAGCCGAACGACCCCATGGGTTCTCTCCCATGGTCTGGCCAAAGCTCTCACCCACAAGAATTACAATGTTACCCTTGTAGTTATTAAGGCACTCGAGAGCAACGCTCTTGTAGTCCTCTTCAAATTCGTCAGGGTAGCAGAGAAGGAGCGCTGCCTTCTTAGGGATCTCACTCACGACCTCGGGGCCACCGAGAAGGATAGGAGACCAGGCAAGGCCATCGTTCTGAGCTGGCGAGGGCTTGGCCTTGGCTTCGTGTGCTTCCTCCTCCTTGCGACCGCGCTTAGAGCCAAGTTCAGTGGATTTGCCTTTATCATTGTCATCCTTGACAATGATGCCCTTTGTAGCAGCGGCAGCAGCTTCGGCAGCAGCCTTGCGAAGCTCCTCTGCGATTTCAAAGCGAAGAGGGTGGACGTGCTTATCGAAGCCCTTGTAGATGGTTTTGGGGTCTTTGCGGCCGCACGAAGGAGCTGTTGGCAGTGCATTTACCTTGGCAGCGTAGCGCTTCAAGCAGTAGCCCCAATAACCGAGGCCCGCGGCGACTTCGTAGATGGGAGCGAAGTGGTACAAGATGCGGAGAGCACGCTCGTCTGGGATTGCCCAGGCATACTTCTTTTGGGCACGCGTGGGAAGGCTGTTGAGGAGCTCGATGCGGCGATCCTCCTCTAGCGTAGGGTCAAACACGCGTGCCATGTCAGGTGGGGCGAGATCCTTCATCCACTTTTTGTACACCTCAAGCAGTGGGTTATCTCCGGTATCATCGACCTCGGGGAGAGGAACGTCGTCGTCCTCGTCGCCCTCAGCGTCTTCCTCGGCGTCATCATCATCGAAGCCGCGCATGCGCTCCTCCATTCTCTCATTTAGCTCCTTCTGGGCCTTGCTGGCGGCCTCAGCTGCCTCTTGCGCGTCCTTCTTGACCTTCTTCAGAGTAGGCTTCGCGGCATCGTTTTCCTTGGTCTTTTCGTTGTGTTTGTTGTCGTGCGACGCGTGCTTCTTCTCTGCCTTGTCCTTCTTCTCCTTCTTGTCACTTGCGTCTTTCTTACCCATATTGATTTATACCGATATGCGGTCTCCAATAACCCTTTTCGCGTTCTGCGAAATTATGAATTCACGATTTCAAACTCGCTGAGCAACTGAACGGGAGCATCTTGTGCTCGCGACCGGTCTGGACGGCGGATGGGGATGGATCTGGAATAATAGAACTAACCTGTCAACATATATACAAAAATAAACTGTATTACCTGATTTACCCATGCGCATTACAAATGGGCGTTGAATTAGACGTCAGTTGGGTAGAGCTCAGCACACTCAAACTGCGTGAACTGAGAGTTGTACCTATTCATGACAAGGTGGTGTGAGCGACCAACATCTACCACGTTCACTCTGCACGAACGCGCTTACAGAACGACCAAGGTAACTGGGGCGTGATCGGAGGCTCGTTCACGCTTGTTCAAGTTGGGGCACTCTGTGCCAACAACAACCTGCTTGACCTTGGGTAGTAAGGAATTGGATACAATCCAGTAGTCAAGCCGCCATCCCTTCTCTTGAACCTTAGCATCAAATCGGTAACCCCAGAAGGTGTAAGCTTTGCCCGAGTTGCCATAAAGATGACGATAACTGTCAGTGAGACCGCAGCTTACAAGTGTGCCAAAGCGAGCTCGCTCTTGAGGCGTGAAACCTGCAGAGCGCTTGTTCGTGGCAGGAGAATGACAATCGATATCGAGGAAAGCCACATTGAGGTCACCCGTATAGATAACCGGCTTCATGGTTTCCAGCTGCTTGAGGTAGAGCAGCATGCATGGCTCCCATACCTTAGTACGGAACTCCAAGTTGTCAAGTGTCTGACCTGAGTTTGGAACGTAGCATCCAACCAGGAATCTGTCTGCAAGCTCGACCGTGATGACACGACCCTCGGAAGCATTGACTTCCCAGGTGTTTTTGATCATTTCCTCGGTAATTTCAAAGGGCTCTCCCGCTTCCTCAAGCGCTTTCTGGAGATCTTCATCGAACTTCTGATCCGGATTCCACTTAAGATTCGTCGTGGACTTGCTCTCAACTTCGGCAGAATCTGGTGCCACAATACTGTCAGCACGGATCCTCTTGAGCTTTTCTGCTAGTGCCTCGGGAAGGCCGACACCCGACACGCAGAAGCATGGAGGGAGCTGCTTCAGTGAGACGTCCGCCACGAGCGAGTTATCACTCACAATCTTGAGCGGCTTGAGTGTGGACTCACGGTAAATGAAGGCGGTGCCTGCATAGCCTGGGATGGTTCCGCAGTTGAGATAGACCTTATAGCCGTCCTTGGCCAGGACCTGAGCAAAATCACTGCCCTCACCAATATTGCCCGGTTCACTCTTGACCTCCTGGAGGAAGATACCATCACTCAGTGGCTCTGTCTTGTAAACCTTGTCAAAACCGTTGCGGAGGGCAGCCCGGAGACCGTTAACGTTCCAAGATGTGAGAACGAAGGAGCCCTCTGGCGCGACAATATCCGCTGGTTTAGGCTCCACAGTTGTTTTGGGGGTTTGGTCTTCCTCTTTCTTCTTCTTGGATTGCTTCTTCTTTGCACCGGATTCCTCTGCTTCTTCCTCATTACCATCCTTGCTATCCTGAGCCTTAGGCTCTTCTTTCGCTTCTTCCTCTGCAGCTACCTTTGTAGCGGTCTTGCGGATTCGGCCCTTGGGCTTGGGTGATGGTTCCGCCTCGACCACCTCAGCATCGCCTACTGTCTTCGGATTAGAATTGGACTTACGCTTTGTCGTTGTGGTCTTGGAAGTGGACAACTCCTCCGTCTCAGTGGCAGCAGCAGAGGACTTGTTGGAATTGGAGTTACGGCCGCGTGTCTTTGGTGATGTCACCTCTGGTACCTCGCCTTCCGTAGTAGCGTTAGTAGGCCTACGACCACGTGTCTTGGGGGTTGTTGCCTCTTCTAGATTCTCAGATAGAGCAACGACCTTAGATCCAGATTCGGGAGCGTCATGATCTTTGCCTTCAGAGGCCGCTGTCGTCTTACGCTTCGGAGGCATCCTTCTTGTTCTGGTCGTTGTAGTGGTAGTGAAGGAACGCGAAGGGATTGAGACAAGCGAATTGTTAGACGTGAGGAAAAAGCTTGTGTTTGGGCACAGAGCTGCGCTAACCGCGAATACCCTCTGCTGTGTGGCCCGTGAAGAGACGGCTCCACCGGCTCGTGCCGACTCAGTCGGAGTTTGATCACAGGATGCTGCGATTGCGATATAGGATGCGTTGAGAGCAGAGATATGCTGGACACGTGAAGCGCACGATAACACCAGGCAGACCGATCTATTTACCGTATGTCTCCCAAGTAGTGCCAACCGGGCCAGTCCCACGGCACTCCGGAGAATCATGCAGGAGCAGATCACAACCGAAACACCACTGCCACCGTGTGAAATCTGAGTAGAATGCCTCCCCAGATACAGGGTCAACGAAACACTTGCCGCCCAGGATCGCAGATCGATGAGAAGCGCGGCCTGTCACTGGCGTAAGTGTGCACAAGGGCGCACGGACGAGTCCAGCGGACGATTCGCACAGCAGATCCGTCTAGCTTCTGAGCTACTAATACGAACAGTATGGCAACAAGCCTGGAGAATCACCAAGTTGATATGAGTTACTTGCGATGGTTGCACTCACAAGATCACTGGATGCACGCGAGATATCTGCTTGCCAAGTTTCCCGCCAAACTGTTTTTTTGGTGGGACCATCCAAATATCTGGTCGGAGCGGACTGGGAGGGATACTGGAACTGGGCAGTCCAGTTGGCATCGGCATGCTGTATGGCAGCGTGAGGCAGGACAAAACCCATTCACTAGTAGATTTAGCCTCGTTATATGAATTTTTCATGGCTGGCGATATGCTGCATTCACTCCAAGTAAAACATGTAAATTGCTCCGCAGATTGTATTCTTTCATATGTACAAGTGCTCAGTTCTCAGAGCGGTGCCGCCATAAACGCGAGCCTCGCAAAAGATAAAGTGCGCACAAGCATACTATAGCAACTGGGAGCCATACAATGAGGGACCCATCGTGAGGAAATGACAAAACGTGAGACAGTGTTCCTGAAAAACCTTCACGCACCGAATCCCAGTTTGATAACACTGAGGTCATACTCGACGGCTGAGTGGCATCACAAGCAAGTGTTACAGGGGAAAATACAGTGGCCAATGTGGGACTCTTCCAAGCTCTAGTAAAGCGGTTGTTACCACCGATGCGCAGATCTGAGAAAGTCAGGTCACAAACCTGTTCGTGACGCTTTGACGGGTCGACACATCTAAGATCTTCACAACTCGATCGCAATTGCTTTGCCCACACTTCCGAGATCGCACGGGCGCTGCGCGTCCAATCCACATTCTGAATACCTTGAATATTGAAATGGAGCAGCTGTCGTCTGGGCACTGCGAGAGCCGTCATTAGTGCATTGGGCCCATCGGCGCCTGTCGAGCCAATGGGGTTTCCAGACAAATCCAGATAACATAGCTGCGGCAGCTGCGCCAAAGATTGCGAAATCGCAATTTCCCCCACATTCGTCTTTGAACCGATTTGATTCCCTGTCGCGTTAAAAACGCGCAAGGTGTTGCGTAGACTCGCAAGTGCGTTTGCAAGGGCAAGGGTTGCTTGTGGGTTGACAGCATCTCCAGCGCCGATATGGTTGTCATTAAGATATAGGCTTTTCAACTTTGTTAGTTTGAAGAGCCCATGAGCAACCGCAGTGGTACCCTGTGGATTCACGCCATCACAGGACCCAAGGTAGTTGCTTGAAAGATTCAAAAATGATAGATTAGGCAGTTCTCCAATGGCCTGACCAAGGGCCACGGTTCCAGTTGGGTTGTCACAATCGGCAACTCCGATATAGTTGCCAAGAGTCAACTCGTGGAGATTGATGAGGTTTTTGAGAGATTCAGCAAGCGCAACGGTCCCTTCCGTAGTGTCTTCGTCACGATATCCGATGAAGGATACCAGCTCCAGTGCCTGGAGGTTCGAAAGTGATGCTAGTCCTTGGGCAAACGCTAGTGTTCCATCTGGATTGACATCATCAAATTGGCCCAGGTGCCCAGTGATCCTTAATGCCTTCAGGGATGTCAGTTTGCCCATCGCTTGCCCAAGCGCGATTGTACCTGCTGCATCGTCACCATCATGAAGTGCTATGGGGTTAGAAGATAAATCCAGTATGGTGAGCTGTGAGAGCGAGCCGATCCCCTCAGCAATAGCTCGAGTACCACGGGGATCCTCGTTATCACCACTGCCAATGTAATTATTCTGAATGCGGAGAGCCCGTAGGTTCGCGAGCTCACTCAGAGCACTACCAAGGGCAATTGTGCCGGCCGCATCGGTCGCATCTTGTTTACCAATGGAGTTGAAACCTAGCTTGAGAGTGGTCAAAGACCGCAATTGGGAAATGCCTTGTGCGATGCTCACCGTCCCTCTTGTCTCGACATGATCCTGCTCGCCAATCGCATTAAACTGGAGGTCAAGTGATTGCAAGTAAGGTAATCCCTGTAGTCCTTCTCCGATTGCAATTGAATCCTCTGGACTGATGTGGTCGTTTTGTCCGATATGGTTGCCTGAAAGATCGAGTGAGAGCACAGGGTAGCGCGCAAGTGTCGACATAAGTCGTCGAAGCATTGCTGCAGAAGTCACAGACGCATCGCACCGAAGACGGCCTGCGAAAGAGAAACTAGATTGCAGTCTGGGCACACCTCTGAAGTACAAATCAACATCCTGAGCTGTGATGAATACATTCGACATCTGCGGGCGTGAGGGCAATGACGTTAGAGTTGACTTGAAGAGCTGCCATACAGCCGGTTCAAATGGATTTCCGTCGATTGAAACGCGCTGCAATCGTTTCAGTCGGGCAAAGGCATTGTTCAGAGCCTGAATACTACTAGAGGCCGAGCCTACTTTCTCTCCAATCATGTTGTTGGCGAGTCCGAGAGACTTGAGTGACACTGCACTGCCAATACCTTCAGTCAATGCAATTGTGCCATTCGGAGATGTGGCATCTGCGATTCCGATTCGATTTCCCTCCAAATGCAGGCTCTGGAGCGAAGTACATTGTTTGATGCCGTTACCAAGAGCTACCGTGCCATGCGAAGCAGTTTGATCCCCGGCACCAATACTGTTCATCTTCAAATGGAGGTGTAGCAAGTGAGGTAAATGGCTGATTGCCTCTCCAATTGCCTCGGTTCCCTGCGAATTATGAGCATCCGCGGTTCCAATTGCATTCCTATCGAGAACCAACACTTGGAGCGCCGAAAGGTGGCGCATTCCCTGGCCGATCGCGCGAGTGCCATTTGGATTCGTTGCATCCTGGGACCCAACGGCACCAATGATCTCCAGGGTCTGAAGCGCGGTAAGGTTGCGAAGAGCATTACCTATCGCGATTGTACCGTCGGGTGCGACTCCGTCGAACTTGCCGATGCAAGTGGGCTGTGATATGTCTTCAGCACGATGATTTCCCAAGCTGAGTACGGTTAGATCAGTCAGGTGACCGATTGCATTCCCGATGGCGATGGTACCAGCTGCATTCGTATCATCGCTGCAACCCATGCTTCCGCTCAAATAAAGCTCCCGCAGCGATGTCAACTGGCCAATAGCCTCGGCTATACTCGTAGTTCCTTCCACATTGGCGTTGTCATGGCTAGCAAAGCTATCCATGCGGAAGTACAATGAACGAAGCGTAACCAATTTTCCAATTCCTTGGGCAAAAGCAATTGTTCCTGCGGTGTCCTTGTCATCGTGCAAGCCAATATAATTTGCATCCAAGTTTAGCGATTGCAGCGAGGTTAGTTGACCCAACGCATGACCTAGTGCTACGGTTCCCACCGGGCTAAGATCATCATGTTGGCCAATGTAGTTGTGATCCAGGCGCAGCACCTCCAATTTTGTGAGACTGACCAAAGCCTGAGCTAAATGACTCAATCCAGCGGGATCAAAATCCCCGCACACCCCACCATCATTTTGAACGCATTTTCCAATGTCGTTGGCAGCCAGGTTCAGCACTCGTAAAGAGGTTAGTCTGGAGATTGCATCCGCGAGCCGCGTTAAGCCGGGAACCGACGTGGTAGAAGCCAAGCCGATCCCGTTGTTTGAGAGGTCAAGCGTTGTAATAACAAACCCGTTGCTTCGGAAGCCATCGATAATGTCTGCTAGGGTCGCAGCATCAAGTCGCTTCGCCGAAAGATCAAGCGAAAAGTTGCTTCGAGTCCTAATATCAGAATAGAAGTTTGGCAATAGGCTGACAAGAGTGGACGGGGGTTGATCGGGTATGTTGTTGAAGTGAGCCAAGGTTGCGTTTAAACAGGCTAGATCGTATTTGCCAACATAGGATGTCCTACCCACAAACGTTTGGAAGTGCTTTGTGGGACACCTGATGTAATCGTGAAAGGCTTCATACAAAGTCTTAAAGAACAATGCCGCGTATCCCAGCTTAGCAAGCTTAAATGTCCAAAAGAAGAAAGACTCGATTTTGGTTGGTGCTAACCCGAGCCACCATCGGAGATAACGAGCATGGACGAAATAGCAAAACATCACAGTCCTTCTCCAGATAGGTTCGATTCGGATCTCTTCTGGCCAGATAGAAGCATGAACAATATCTGTAAGAGCGCGTTCTTTGAGTGTTTCGAAGAAGAACTCCGTATCAACCTGTGGCTCCGCAAGAAGGGATGGGGACTGAAGGTCCGCAGCCACTGTCTCCATCAGCCAACGATTCAACGCATGGGCTGTCTGTCCATTATCGTCTTCAACATTCAAAGCATTAAGTGTACGCGCGACCTGAAGTCCAGCAATCACACGAGTATAGCCGGAGCTACGCTCAAACAACTCGATTAGCACCAGATGGGCCTTCTGACGATGAAGTAGATCTAACCGACCATCCCACCGAAGAGCACGTGAAACAATGCTAAAGTCTCGACCTCTTGGTGGAAGAGGGAGAAGCCAGCGAAGTGCGTCATGCCAGAAGCTGGCCATTGTCGTTCGGCTCTCCTGCGCGACAACCTCCTGCTGCAAGTGACGGATTGCTTGGTCGAGAGACTTGAATGGTCGTCCATCCTTATCGGACTCGTCGACACGATTATAGCCTGCAGTACCACGAATAAGACCCCACAATACAGGCAAGGCCATAAGACCATAAACGCTGTTCCGAAGTGGCTCCGAGGTTGACAGGTCATACAACGCAGTGGTTAGGGCGTGCTTCTCACCACCCCGCAGGATCGTTAGGACATCTCGCCACGAGGCTGCATTGGAAAACTCCACCAGGATGATCAGGGCGATACCTAACGTTAGGCCTCGTCCAATCACAAAGAGAAAACCTTCTAGGAACTCTTCCTTGAAATAGGCCTTGGCAATGGAAGGCTTGTGTTCGGTTGGATCACCGTGACCACGCATCCATCTGCCAGTTGTAAGGAAGTGGACCACGCGGTGAGGAAGCCAATCGACGTTTGCCCAACGAGGATAGAGTGGGTTCTTCTCGATTCTCTTAAGGCTGCTAAGAAGCACAAGAGGATCATCGCTTGTTGCATCGAAGACCTCGGATCCTGCTTGCGATGTATCTGGACTTAATGTGCCAGAGCGAGTTGCTGGCAGTTGCGGCGTTGCATAAAGCTGAGCCTCTTCAGTCAGTGGCGAGATCAGGATGGGTTGGGTAGGTGCGAAGCCCTCGAGATTCCGGCTCATTTCGGGCGTGTAGCCTGTGCGAGTAGGATCCACACCAACTGTGGGTGATGCTACATAGTCGAGCCTTGGCTGCCCATCTGAAGAATCTGCCTGTGTGCCGTCCAATAGTGCACGATACTCAGTTTCCCCGCCATCGACCTGGTAATGATGTTCGCTAGGGTCCTGAACCACGCTTGCGCTTGGTGAAAGGGTCGCAGCTGCCGCATCAGCAGACTCGTGATCTGAGCTGGACATTGGGGATGGCGTACTGTGTCTGATGTACGTGACTCAGCTTGTGGACGACTTGCTTCAGCCTGGAGATGAGATCGATAACTTGAACCAATGCTTCTCCAGTTCTCATCATGCGCATCACTTGTACGGCCAGCGCGTTCAGTCTCTCCCAAATGGTTTCGAGTCGAGATTCAGATTCGATTCGAAACTCGGGTAGGCCAGACAATCTCGTCGCCGTGTTGGACCACGGTGAAACACGAAGGGTGGTGTGTGTATATCGTTCTCTATCTGCCTAGTTAGTCTTGTATCGCGAGCAGAGCCCGCAGTGCAGATCCGCGGTGTGCCAACAATCGTACTGGAACCCGAGCTTTTATCCGTCCTGGCCCGGATTTTCGTCGTCGTCGTTGTCGTCGCTGTTCGCGCCAAATATTCCGTCACCCCCGGCTTGGGATCTCCAAATTTGAATTTTGGGGCCGAACGAATCATCTTTCTACGACGCTGTTGTGTAGTCGTTTTCGTGGGGGTGGTAGTAGATCTATATGAAATAACACTGGTTCGTAAAAGGCACGTGCGTGATGCGTGCACCTAACGAGTTCGGATGCGTGGATCCGCCCTCGTCACCCCCCCTCTGCGCCCAACCAACCTGCCTGACATTTAAACTCACTGAGTGATGGCGTAGCATGCCGGTTTGAGGGGGATACCCCTGAGTGAGTACACAATACTGCCATGAAAATGACGCTCCGTAATGCACGCCTGTCGCTGGCTGCGCTATTCTGCGTGCATGCCTCACGAACCAACACCCTCAGGCCCGCGTGGCTCACTGTCGACCCGGAGTGTTGTGTTCAGGCAGTGAGACGCGTATTGGAGTGACGTAGGTGTGGATCTGAGCGGGTATGGAGAACGGCTTAGAGTGAAGATCACTCCGAGTACCACGCAACAGCACTAGAGCCAGCCTAGGATGGATGCACAGACTCGCTCAATGGCGAGTACTCAGATATTTCAGCACCAACCGGCCTGCCACAAACCTGACTGACTCATAAGCGATATACGCTGCTACTGCTTCGCATGTATGTGTACACTATAGTTATCTCCATCGACGTCGCTGGCCGATGCGACGCACCGATGAAGGGTACACCCGCCCCGCGACGGCTCCCTCAAGCCGCTTCGCGGGCAAGGACGAACAGCTCGCCATGGGCAGCACGCTAGGCAGTACTACGAGAACCTACGCTCCGTCTTACACCTCCACCAGCAATGGCGCCATTTGGACTCCCAGTTTGGAAGGCAAGGAAAGCAGTGGGGTTGACACCGCAATTGGTAATGCCCAATTCCCGATTGATGACACCAGCCGTCCCCCACGTCTCTCAGTTGCCCAGTTCATGGGCTTCGAGTACGGCTTCGTAGTATGGTTGGATCCTCGTCTCGTCCATCTTGCTATGCTGACCACATCCACGCTCAGCAATCCTGACTACGTAAACCGACATGCACCCAAGACGCCCATTCCGGTTTCTCTGATGACCCACGTTGGTTCGCTTCGCAGTGATGTGTTCTTGAGCACACTCGCAACCCAAACCGCAGACGTGCTCAAGGCATTCATGACCACAAGCCATGTTGAGAGTCTCTTCCGCACACTCGCGCCGTACCTTGTCTTCTTTGAGCCCCAGTCCTCCACCTACCCACCACGCGCTGGACAGCGCATGTTGACTCTGGGCGAGTATTTGCGCAGTGGAGCTGGTGATGCATACATGTGCATCTCTCCTGTCAACAAGGAAGCCTACAGAAAGTGGCCAGACTTCATACCATCCTTTGCGCAGCTCATGGGAGAGGAGGATGCCCAATCGCAAATCCGCAGTTCTGAAGGTACTATGCGCGGTATCGCTCGGAGCCGTCGGGACTCAGGTCAGGTGAGCGACATCCCGGAAAGTATGCCAGTGTCGACGCTTGAGTCTCGACGCCAGTCGGAGGATGTGGACATTAACATTGGTGACTCCGCCGTCACCAGCACCGGTGAATTCCGTGTTGGAGAGACGCTGGAAGATCATGTAATGTTGATTAGAGAGCTCGTCAACGCGGGTCGTCTCCCTGCGGAGGTTGCTCTGTTTAGCATGGAGCTCCTGAAGACAAATGCTGCAGAGATTAACATGATCATCCGTGCTCTCGAGACTGACCATGATGTGGACTCTTTTGTTGACTCCCTCAAGGTGCTCTACGAGCTGACTGAAGGGAAGGGCGAAGTCGAGGTAAATGAAGTTCCTGAAGCTTCTTCATCGAAGCCCACTGGATTAGATATCAATGCTGACAACGATGAATGGCCAGTTCCAGTACAAGCAGATCACGATGCTGAGGGTAATGGAGAGGGTAACTCCGGCGAGTCAGATGAAGCCACCTATGAAGAACTCCTCGCCAAGCGAGCGGAGCTCGAGCAAGTGGCTGCGCAGTACCAACAAATCCTTCGAATGCTTGGCTCAACACTTGAACTCATGGATAATTACCAGGGTGAGGAACCAGAGCCCACCGATAACGCACGCGAAGATGTAAATCAGGTCGTTGAGCGCGTGCAAGGCGGACATCAGCAAGCGACTGAGGACAACGAGCAGGAGCCAGAGCAAGAAGAGGTACAGCAGCAGACGCAATTGCAAGAGCAAGAGCAGCAGGAGCAAGCGCAAGAACAAGAACAAGAGCAAGCACAACAGCAAGATGAAGATGCCTATGGCATCGAGGAGGACGCCGAAGAAATCCGCAAGCTTGAGGAGCAACTGTTGGAGGTCCAGAACGACTATGCTCGCCTGCAGGAGCTTCTGAAGCAACACATGGAATTGGCAGAAGCGAGCCAACATGATCTGGAGCAAGTCGAACAATACGAGCGAGCGATTGAGGACCAACGAGAGGAAGCCGCCGACTCCCAGGGCTCTACAAAGCCAGAACGCGAGTCCTCTCAAGAGCAAGAGCAGCCTTCCGATGAAGGAGATGCCGGAAATGAGAGTTCGGAGCAGGAAATCTCAACAGTTGCGTTGAAAAACTTTGGCCAGGCTGTCATCGAACAGCTTTATGTCAAGAATGTTATCACCCAGAGTTCTGCCGCTATGCTCTTGGCAAGACTTCAGCGTGATGATGCTGAACTGCTCCTTGCTTTTGTGAGATATGTCGAAAACGACCAGATCTCAGACCTTGTGAACTCCATTCGAGACATTTTGGAGAGGGACTACGCGGCCCTTGGCCAGCAGGGGGATGAGCAAGAACAGGAGAACGCAGCAGAGTCATCCAATCAAGAGACACAGAACGATGAGCAAACCGCTGGTGAGCAGCAACAAGCAAAGACTGATCCTGAGGGTGAGACCGAGCTTACCATTCCCGCTATCGTACAATACCTCAAGGATGCTGATCGCCTCACAAATGAGGATATCGAGCTTATCTATGAAGAATATTCGCGCGCATTTGAGCGCGAAAAGAAGCAAGGTAAGGTCGCGGCCGACGAGGAACAACTCTCCCTTGAAGACTTCTTTATGCTACGTCATGACGCCCTGACAACTCGTACCCGCTTGCTTACTGAGCACGCTGAGATGTTGCGTCGGGACCTCGAGTCCACAACTCGTCAGTTCGAGGAGGCGCGAGCAAAGGCTGCACTTGAGGGGGAAGCCCCTGAGGGTGGTGAGGATAATGAGGATGACGAGGAGGTAGCTGATGAAGACAACGAAGCTGAACCCTCGGCCCGCATCAAGGAGCCCTGGTTGCGAGAACTGCTCTCCAGCGTGAACTTCGATGAGCTCACTCCAGAGCAGCGCCAGCAATTGCTCCAGACCGTGTTGATGCGCGCGATGCTTTCTGGAGATATGAACTTTGGTGAGGAAGACGAGGATGATGATGCCTACTACGCCGACGATGTAGCAGACGCGGCTGCACAAGGAGGCGAAGAAGCCGTTGCGAAGGACCCAGCTGTCGGGCCCATGGTACAGGTGGTAGAAAGCGATGAGTACCAAGTAGAGTACGACTCCTTGCCTGAACCAGAGGAGGTTGTACGACTCGCCTCCACCACGAAGACTGAGTCGGACATTGGTGCTCAAACACCGCGCAAGGAGGCTGTTGCACCAGAAGCTGGTGCGGCTACTACAACGCAAACTTCACCAATGAGGTCACCTAATCGATCTTCAAACCCCCAAAGTCCCGCACGCAATGCTACCGAGACTCCGGGACAGCCGACTGCGAATGGTGATGGGGGTGGTCGGAGCCCTAGATACGGCCGCCGGGCGGACCCTGCTTCCAACCCGGGAACTCCTGCGAAGTCTTTAAACTTGAAGGCGGACGCTAGTGTCGTTGCTTCGGAGCAACAGGAGAGACACGCGTCCGCCGATGTCGAATCTCCGTCTCATGATATTATCAATGAAGATGCAGTCACTTCGCCTGACTTAGCTGGAAATGTGAATGTCGCTGAAATCGAGAAAGAATTACCGCCAGAAGTAGGGGATATGTTTCCTGCGAACGATTGCGACAAGGAGGTGGCCTCAGCCGCCGATGTTGTGCTAGTAGATGTTCTATCTAGCAACCTCCAAGCCCCAGGAGAAGAACATTACGCTAACCGACATGAAACCCTGTCTACCGGTTCAGGAATGCATGTTACGTACCCAGACAGGTACGAAGCCTTAACAAATGCGATGAATTCTAGCCTCCCGCAGTTCAACTCAACCCCGCGAGTGCACTTGCCCTCGGCCGTCGATCCAGACGAAGAATCGCGTCGTGAAGATGCCCTTCACGAGGACTTGGAGCTGAGCCAAGAACAGTTCTCTGTGTTAGTTGATGCTGGAGAGGTTCAAATTGAGGTACCTCATAGCCCTGCTCCACGCAAGACCCAAGAGAAACCACGTTTCCCCCAGACACCCGACAGCGCAATTCGAACCACTAGTCGGTCCTCCCAGCTTCTACTACCACCAGATCACGTGGAAGCTTTGGAACGCGCATTTGCTGGACTAAAAGTTCGCGGATCGCTTCCGCAGGCGTACGCGGAGTTAGAACCTCGAGGTATGGTCGATTTCTTCCTCCGATCATTCCGAGTCAGCGCGTCACCGCGTGAGCGCAGATCGCGACTTCCTAGCCTGACGCCTCCAATTAACCCATCAGAGGAGCTGTTGCACTCAGCACTTGAAGTGTATGAAGCGGACCATGATATGGATGCACTTCAAGATTCTATATTGCTGGTTCTTGAGTCACAATAGTTACCACTGCCACTCTAACTCGACTGCGTATGTAAATATTTAGCGTTCCCTCTTATCTCCTAGCCTCTCGACAAAGCCGCTGCCGCCGTTACTGCCAATTGCTGGCGCGCATGATATAACTCACACAGCCATGTCCTAGAACAGAGGGTCGTCACTCCGAGCTTCGCAAACTGTTCAAATTTCTGCCTCACTACCCATCCCCTACACGTAACTAGAATTGCCCATAAAAATCAACGAATAATGTCGTTCGAAACGATTTACATCGCATGCACGCGCCTTGTAAATGCAAAACAAGTGATTCTTGTTAACTAGTCTATTATACTTGTGGTGCGGGATATAAACTAAGTGGGGAATAGCTGCGATGAGGTGCCTTCTACCGGCGCCCTGGAGGCAGAAGATCAGCTGCGTGGAGAGTTGCTGGCGGCACTGTGGCAACGGCTAAATATACAAACGAACATGCGTGCCCACTGCGACCACTCGCACGAGCTCTTCGCAACACAACGTCATCGCAGGCAAGCATGGGCAACGGCGGATGGGAGATAACACACTCAGCTGCCTTAGCTGTTGACTTTGGCTTTAGATCACACGACCGCTGACGAATGGATCTTCGCCGAGTTGTTCCTTAGCAACCTCCTGGATCTCCTTCTTGTCAAGAGCGGGAGCAACGAATGTAGGGAATGGTGGTGCATCCTGAGCCGATGGGAAGGGTCGCTTGACGGCATCGCGGATTTCAATCGCATTGCCAGCAAAGCCGGGGACAGCGCCCATGAGCCAAATGAGATTACGCTCGGGATCAATTCGGAAAATACGGAGGTTCTGGACTGTAATGGTATTGCAACCCATGTGACCAGCCATTCGTTTGTTCTTGAAGACGTGGCCGGGGTCCTGGCGCTGACCGGTGGAACCGTGAGAGCGATGCGAGATGGAAACACCGTGGGAAGCACGCAGACCGCCGAAACCGTGGCGCTTCATCGCACCCTGGAAACCCTTACCGGTGGTGATACCACGAACGTCGACATACTGTCCAACCTTGAAGTGGCGTGCATCAAGCTTCCATCCAATGGGTAAGATGGCATCTGGGGTGACTTGGAAGCTTGCGATGTGCTGCTTGGGAGCGACTCGTGCTCGGTGGAAGTGACCTAGAAGGGGCTTAGGAACATTCTTCTCCTTACGGTTCTTTGCACCCAGTTGCATGGTGACGAAGCCGCGTTTCGTCAACTTCGGATTTACGTCCAAAACCTGGCAGTCATCGACTTGTACGACAGTCATAGCCCGGCGCTCGCCGTGGGCGTCGTAGCACTGCATCATACCTAGCTTGATTGCAAGCACACCAGTACGTCGCGAGATGCTCTGCCACACACCCTGGGGCTGCGGCAGCTCCTCATTCGTCACGAGCGACTGGCCCCAAGCCTGTCCGCGAGGGTAGGGCATCTCGACGCGTTGGTTTCGGTGCCTCAAGTAGGCCGGTGGTGGGACCACAACGTTGGGCATGGGTCGCTTGGAGGTAGAGCCAGATGTAGCGGATCCCTCGGTTGCACCAGCACTTGCATCCGTGCTCAGGCTGCGAAGGAATGGTGCATTCACATGGCGCGATGCAGAGAATTCCGCAGATCGGGTAATAAAACCCGTTTTTAGTGTGCTAGCATGCTTTTGAAGCTGTGCACAGCGTGAAATAATCGTACGAAACATGATACTGGAGCGGAATATTGCTATTTTAGGGGATATACTACACCTCCAATCTAGCAATTTGACTCTTCCAATCCTCTCGTACAACGCTCTCGAGAGCCGTTTTTTAATGTCCAGAGCCGAGTTTCCACGCTGAGACCGCATTCCGACACCCCGCTTGGGGGAGTTGCCGGCGCTGAACGTGCCTAGGCGATGGCTGCTTCCGCTGGCCAGACTGGAATAAACGCAGCAGGGCATAGCCCAGCTATATCCGGAAAATCAGTGACAACTGTCGCCTGGATGTAGATCGCACATATTCACAAAATGTTCCTGGACTGCGGTGTTCACTGCCCACACCCACTGATTCAAGTGATGCAGATGATATCCAGCCCTGTCACTCGATCAGCATCGACTGCAGTGCTCTCTGGTAATGTTTCGGCTATGATCCACGAAATGTCTTATCTCTAGGTCCATCATAGTATGTCAAACCTCAGTTCGAACACTAGGTGCGAGAGCTGAACTTACCCTGGTCATCAAGTGGTCGTGCCAAGTATCTTTCGCGAGGACGGCTCAGGGGCACGCATGGAGGGCTTCAATCAACCCGAAAACATCAGAAGGACATAGGATGCGCCGCTGATGTCTCATGTCAGGTGAGGTCAGGAGGTCTGGAAGGGCGGTTCAGGGTTGTGATATATGCATTGTATGTTGATAAAACTACTGCACATCCGCTCATATGCTATATCAGGCCCGATTCTGGATCGAACTTCCCCAAATCATCTCCGGATGCAGAGATAGCAATGGGTATTCTAGACTTTCGACGGTTATTTTTTAAATTTCCCAGGTCATGAAATGGCGTTGAAGCCGCGTGTGCCGCTGCATGTGGACCGTGGTGTGCGATAGACCATGAGGTTTTGAGTCGGTTGCACACGTTGTGTGATCGGCATAACCTTCACCACCACCAAAACCCGGTCACGTTATTTTAGTACTAAGAGCAATTTGAGTGTACATGCCGTGTTGGAAGCCTAGCCGATTCGAGTTGTGGATACCAATGGGTATTCATGTGGTTTAGTCAATAGGAGCACTAATCACATGTGTATCATCTCAGCCGTACAATGCCCTATCTCGTAATCCGCAAATCACTCACAGTGGAGGTTTCTGGCTGCGATCCGAACCAATCTCGTTTCTAGTTCCTCTTCCTGTCACCTGTCACAACGAGAGGGTGATTCTCGTGTCCCCAGTAGAGTTGTTTTGTCCCCCGCACTCTGTCCGCTGACCTCATAACGAGGCCCTGTGAACCAGGACAAAATATGAGTACGGCGACTCGGCCCAGCTCTGCTAAACTCCATCGTTCGGCGTCACGAAGTCGACTGCACGCCACTGGTGCTGGTGGAGGAGCAGGATCGATAGCCACTTCATTACATAATCACGCCTCAACAGATGCATCCCTTCCTCGTCCCAAGGACGTCGAGGCACTCTCACATGATATCTTGCAGCTCAAACGACAGCATGCCAATGTACTGCAGGAAAACTCATTCTTGAAAGCCCAGGTTCAGAGACTTGTCGCGCAACTCAAGAAGAAGGAAAAACACATTGAACAGCTGTTAAGTATGCCCTCTCTCGGGTCTTCGGGTCCGGTGAATTACCCGGCTGGCCCTGGAAGTGACGTGCTCGCGAGCTCGCCCTCTTCATCATCTCTGCGAGGAGCAGGCTTTGGAGCGACCACGGGGGCGGGTCTGACCAAATCCAAATCGACATCATCCCTGCACGCACTGAGCTTACTGCAGCCTCCTGCTGATCCACGGACGCTTGTCACGTCGCGAACAGCAGCGACTCCGCGAGGTTCAACCACTGACCCAAGTCTCGCCGAACTTGCATCAGTTGACGCACGTCTCAGGAAAATGAGGGCCGAGCTTACTTCGATATCTGCACTTTCTGAAAAACTAAGGCAAACCGAAGCGGAATTAGCGGCCAAAAATCAGTACATCAGAGGTTTGAAAGCCAGCACGAAGTATGCCCTCATGCGTGAATTGCAAGTCGAAGCACAAACGTATTGTGGCGAAGCTCAGCGTCTCAAGCGTGTGTTGGATTCAAGGCGGCCCGCGCCCCCGCATGTTTCCCGGGCCCAGTTACTTTCAGCAATTGGTCCTACGTCTGTCTTCTCACCCTTTGCAACGCCAGTGCTGGCGCAGATGCTTGCATCTGCACAATTAGCAGCTGTAAAGCAGAAAGCCCAAAGTGAAGAAAGCTCCACCACAAATAGCGCCAGTAACAAACGTGCTAGTCGACCTAGCACGCACCCCGACGATGTGGATGACGGGAATCAGTCTACCGACCAGCTGAATGAAGGCCACATGGACGACGATGAACTTAGTGATCACAGGTCCTCGTCCGCCCAAGTATGCAGGCACTGTGGACACCCGAAGAATGCTGGCAGTGCTTCTAGCTCGGCAGGTGGTGCTCCTACCACCGAAGCTCCAGTGCAACGTGACGTCAATGAGATGGATCCCGACCTAGAGGAGGCGTGGTTTAGACTCAAACGTCAAGCAGAAGCACTAAAGCAGGCTAATGCTGTATTGGAAGAAGAGGTGACGAAGCTACGTGAGGACAAGCGGATTCTTCTTGACGATATTGGTCGAAGGCGCGAGCTCGAAAAAGCTCTGAGGAGTGAGCTCCGCGAGGCTATTGATTCAGTAAGAGAGTTAGAAAACGAACGAGCCGAATTAGAAAAGACAATGGAACGATTAAAGAATGAAGGGGAGGCAAAGGCTCGTCGCCTAGAAGCGCTCCGTCAGCAAATGCGCGAGTGGCAGCACCTTATCCAAGCTGCAGATGAGGAGGATGAAACTACTGCTACCTCGAGCCCAGGATCAAAGGGTGCAACGACTGTTTCCCAAGAAACCAGAGCTTCAACGCAACCGACTCGTGCACCAGCTGCTACAGGGACGCATGTTCCAATCACGCAAGTCATTCGCCCTTCATCGTCCGCAACTTTCCTACTGGAGCCTATCCCACCTGTGCATGTTCCCCATCCACTTCCAAAGCGGTATACACTGACTTCAGGCAAGAATCACGATACAAGCTCTCCTGGTAGTAGCTCACCGCGAGGATCAAAACCTGCATCACCAGGCCGCCCGCACTCCGCTGGCGATCACAGCAAGAGAACCGCAGCCGCGGCGACAGGCATGAAGGCGGCGACTTCACACGTAATCCACCGGCCTCGATCTGCGGGCATTGATACGCAGAAGCAAGGTGATACACATGTATCCTTTGCTGATCCTCCCTTGACTCAACCACCGGCACGTGCGCCACTTTCGACGAACTCCACTCCCTCTAATCTCTCACCGGCGCACCCATCATCTGAAGGTCATGTATCATCTGGAGCCGCGCCGCGTTTTGAAGATGTTGCATCAAAGGTTGCGGTGATTGCAAGAGCTAAGTTACGTGCAAAGGGACTTGCCGATAGCAAAGATGGGTCGGGAGAGAGCAATGACCACGCAGACGATGCAGAAGCCAAGGCAAAAGCCGAAGCTGAGGCAAGGGCGAAAGCTAAGGTGGAAGCCGAAGCGAAGGCCAAAGCCGACGCCGAGGCTAAGAAGAAGGCGGAGCTCGAAACGAGAAAGAAAGCAGAAGCTGAGGCCAAAGCTAAGGCAGAAGCCGAAGCCAGAAGGAAGGCAGAGGCTGAAGCAAAGGCTAAGGCGGAGGCTGAAGCAAAGGCTAAGGCAGAGGCCGAAGCAAGGGCTAAAGCTGAAGCGGAAGCCAGAAGGAAGGCAGAGGCCGAAGCTAAGGCTAAGGCAGAGGCTGAAGCTAAGGCTAAAGCAGAGGCTGAAGCCAAAGCTAAGGCAGAGGCTGAAGCCAAAGCTAAGGCCGAAGCTGAAGCCAGGGCCAAGGCGGAAGCTGAAGCTAAGGCCAAGGCAGAAGCTGAAGCCAAGGCCAAGGCAGAAGCTGAAGCCAGGGCCAAGGCCGAAGCTGAAGCCAGGGCTAAGGCCGAAGCTGAAGCCAAAGCTAAGTCGGAAGCTGAAGCCAAAGCTAAGTCGGAAGCTGAAACCAAGACTGCAGAACCAAAGCCGAGCCAGGTGGACGATGAGGCCGAAATGTCACTCGAACTTGAACCCGACTACACATTCGAAGAGTCATTCGTGAGTGAGCGTTCTCATACCAGTGGAGTCGCGCAGCCCGCCCATGGGACTGGAAATATGGATGCTATCGGAACGACTGGGGCCGCTGCTCCACCTCCCCCTCCCGGTGCACTCGCAACATCCTCTACATCTGTACTCGCTCAGCCATCTTCACTAGGTCACGAAGTTAAGTTCGAAATTGACGAAGACCTCGAATTGGAGCTAGACGAGTAATGTCCAGCAATGTATTGAGAGTAGCACAGCATATTTGTCCCTTGATCCCAATCGTCACATAGTTTGTTTCCTTAATGACCTCATCCCCTGTACTCAGAACCTACGCCTACTCCGAATCTGTTATGGTACGAATTCACAGTGTTTACAGACTCATTAAATACACACAAGCGGGTAGTTGCCTGTTCTTACAATGTTCTGGCAATTGTGGGGGGTACCTGCACCAGAGGTTGAGAATCGGCGATATTGACTCAAGAGGAACCGATTGGTAAAGTTATCGACGCTTTATGCTAATGATGCTAGGACTTTGCCCAAAACTGTAATGATGTGCTCCAACTTACACTTAAGGTAGCAGAGGTTGTGTAAACAAACCGAAGACGTGTTTAGTACCGGAACGGTAGGTTGAACTTTGGGCTCTCGTTGTTCTGGCGAGTCTCCATCAACGAGTGGATGTCTACGGAGGTCTCGCGCTTCTCGGGAGTGTTGAGAACATCTGACCAGTCGATGTCATGGCGAAGACCCAAGGACGTTTCCAGGGCGACAAGGCTGCTCTTGAGGCCGGCAGCACGACGGAACTGAGCCAAGGCGTTGCGTTCACGGTGAACACGAATAGCATGGTGCTTACCGAAGAGCTGGGTGTTCAGCTCATCGCGCATGGCGATCTTATTGCGGAGAGATGTCTTCTGAATCTCCTCGACGGCGTGGACGGGGCGCTCAGTCATGGTTGTGTCACCCATGCCCAGACCCGTTCGGAGCTCGTCCACGGGCTCCATGAGGGGATGGGGCAGTTTGCTGGGACCAAGGTTGCGGAAGGACATTGTACGTCAGGTGATGTGCCAATACAGCTGTGTGTTCCAGTGTTACGTGCGCGGGTCTCTCAAGTCGTGGCAAGTTGTCGATCTATCAGGGAAGACCCTCTCACTTGGGGATGGGTAGGTTAGTCCTGTACGGCTGGGAGCGAGTCGATGAGATAAGAAGAGGCATATATCAAGTAAGTCAGCAGCATATATATGGGTGGATAAACGAGAATGGCCACGCGAAAGCGGTCACAAAACGCCCTTGAGACCCAGACTGCCTCGTCTTGGTCCAGATCTTCAGTCTGAAGGCGTTTACACGCATTTCGAGGTCCCTCTCGCGGAGGATCTGTCTCATAAACCGGCGCAAATGGAGGATCGCCTTATAACCTAGAGTAATGTGGTGCTTACATCCACACGCACTCGACAGCACGCAGCCATTTTCCCACTTGTTTGTTGTATGTTACTGTCTCAGGTTTCTCTATTTCGGCACCCCCGACTCTGAACATGCCCCATTCTGGACTTGTGGCAACGGCATCTGAGGCGCGCCTGGCAGTCGTAGAGCAGCTTGTCACAATCCACAGCGCTGGGGTTCATCGTTTCAGATCATTCTAATCACATTCCGACCTTTGTTTTGATCCAGCACGCCATCTCGGTTGAAGGCAAACCCACAGTCAGAAACCCAATTCAACGAAATTTGCCACGTCTTCACACTGCTTTATCCCATGCTGTGTTTGAGCTTTCCTATTTATTTAGTCAACAACACATGGTTTTTTATATGTGTTTTTGCGTGGAACGTCCTCACCTAGACCGATCCAAGTCACTCGCCATGCGGATTACGCAAGCTGACGCGCGACTTGGCGGAACTAGGCTGCCCTAGCTTTTTGTGGATTTTCTCACAGTGGGTCTCCGGCGCGTGGCAGAGTATATGTAGATTGCGGAGGCACTCTACTGCTCCAAGCACGCCGTTGCTGATGATCCTCTGCGCGTCTGGACTGACGAGCAGCCAGGCTCCCCGCGTATTCACGTCTTGTTTCAACAAGACAAGGAGTGGGACAGGGTGCGGGTGTGGGTCTTATTCTTGCTTGTGCTCACTCCTTCGTGGGGCTTTGTCTGTTTTACCTACTTGCTAACTGGCCCTGGCTTGGCACAACCATGAGACACAGTTATTGGTTCTCTTGCTACCGTCGTTGCGGTTAATTTGATTAATTAACTTACTCGAAGGTGCCAGGGAACTCAGGGAGGTCGCCAGCGCCCTCACCAGCACCAGCAGCGCCAGCACGAGCGTTGCGGAACATGTTGAGAGTCTCAGGGGTGAGGATCTGTCGGAACTGGCTGGTGAGGTACTCAGTGGTGCTCTTCACCTGGGGCTTGCCCGAGACGAGGTAGCAGTTAGCACCAGCGATCATCTGAACCTTGCACTTGTTGAAGTCGAGAACGTTCTCGCCCTGGAAGATTTGGGCTGATTCGAAGCCGATGTCACGGACAGCGAAGCGAGAGAGGGCAGCCTTGAGCTTCTTGTCCTCCTGGATCACCTCGGCGTCAACAACGGGGTTCACCTTGCGGCGAATACCACCAACCTTGTTGGGTGCCTGCTTCTTAAGAGCAGCGATCTTGGCGGGGTCCACGGGCATAGTTCTATCTAGATCAGGGTGAATCGGGGTGAAGGCATACGTAAGCGCGATGTACGTTCATACGAGTAGCCTGGTTGCATGCCATTGGGTGTGAACCTCGCGATACACACGTAACAAACACGCTCGGAGTGAGCATTTTCACTCGATCAAGATTAAAACATGTATAAATTGCATGGTATGCCAACGCATATCATACCTGGTGTGGTATAAATACTAAGATCATTTCAAATTCTACTGAAATAAATCACTTGCGTCGCGATATATATCCTCACACGTGCACAATTCCGCCTCAAAACTCCTGCTTTCGGAGCTTCTTTCGACTCTCCAAATTCCGCAAAAACTGGGGATGGGTCGGAAAAGGGGGTGTACGAATATGGAGGGGGTGCAGAAACACCCCCCGAACCGAAGAGGTTCAAGAGTTCAGGCCAGGACGGCTAGACACAAACAAAAGGTAGCCTCGACTCAAGAGCCTTGAGAACATTTCATATGTGTATCCTTCGCGTGACTTCCTGCATGAGTTTTGGCTTGGGAATATGCACTATGCATCCAATACACTATTTCTGCACGCTCGTAAAGTTTCGTAATTTTCTGACGTTCTGCACCGCTCCTCCTCGACCCCCCACGGAGAATATTCCTCCGAATCCGCCCCCAAGTGAGAGATTCCTCTCAGAGACCAGGCTGTGTGGCACAATGCTATTTGCTCTGCTGGCGCGCGAGGGACGAGTGCCCCTCGCGATCTTAGTAGAGGATCGTTCTCGCCCAGTTCTGATCCTGCTTCCTGCATGAGCCTCCGGTCCACGCACTCTGAGTGTATCCTCCCACAGGCGACGTCTACAACCCACGCAGTCAGTCGGAGTTTATGTCCTCCGCGCGGTAACTGAACCGCGTGGCCCGGCAGTGGAGATGACTGGCTGAAGTCGCTCTGGAACCCTGCGCTGCTCCATTGGCGCTTCCCTAGACCCCGTTTATGGCTTCAGTGAGTGTATCGGCTCGCTCTCCTAGCTTTGCCACAATCACGCTCGCTCATGCCCACCACCCTCCTGCACCCTGGCTCTAGTTCGCACTTGAATCGGCCTCAAGGACGCCGCTTCAACTCCCCAGAAGGCTCAACCGCAGCGTGTGTGATAGGAGCTCGAACCCCGCTACTACAGAGTAGTAGTAGGCCGAGCTCGACTTAAACTCGAAATGTTCTCCAAACTAGTGAAGGTGGGCGGTGCAACTTCAACCGCGCTAGCAGCTGCGGCGGCCAAGAGCGGTTTGGCTATTCCCACGGCATCGCTGGCTTCTCTATCGCGGATAAGTACCAATGGCCCATTGCAAAAGTCACTTATGAGGTTGGCAAGTGCCGGGCCCCAGTCGTTGGGGCTTACATCACAGCCTGGAAAATCGCACAGCTTTGCGGTTACCGCTCGAGATCTCAGCACCACAGCCAAGGAAGGTACCAAAACCAAGTCCCAGTCGAGCACCGCCTCCGAGGATGTCGCACGAACCAAGAGCGGAGGCTCAGAAGAACCCATCCGGTCCGAGGACACAGGAAAGCACCATACCCTTGCTGATCATGCAAAGGCAAGGGAGATGCACGAGGCCGAAGGCAGTGGTAAGGGCAAAGACGGGAATGGAAAGAGCGGAACTGACTCAAAAGACAGCAAGGGCCGAAGAATAGGCCCCACCATCTTTTTTGCAGTGTTCTTGGCCATTCTCGGCAATGGAGTGTATTATGTAGCAGACAAAAATGCGCGCGAGCGTGCAATCCAAGAAATTATCAGGTTTGATACTAACATCGACAAAACAGAACTTGACAGCCTCAGCGAGACAGCCGTGCTAACATATGATGATCTTGTTAAGATTTACCAACGTGCCTCACAGAGGTTCCCCGACGGTCTGATTCCAGTCGATGACCTGAGTGCCATCGTGGCAGAGCAAGTGTATGAGTGCCGAGCAAGCCGCCAAAGGATTCGTGATCAGCTGCGGGCTGAGCGTCTTCAAACAGGCGACCCTGCCCTAGTGCCCACGCTTCCTGGTGAAAACGCAGTTGCTCAGACTCACGCTTCATCTGTAACTGTGCATGAGCATGGCTCCAAGACGATGCCAAGATTCCCCACTACAAACACACCGTCTTCATCATCTTCATCATCATCCTCGCTCTCGATCGAACACACCTCGACGAGTCTTAGCCCGAGCAGCAGTAGCGGCAGCTCGGGCTCATCCAGCAAAGCTCTTGTTGTTGCCTCAGTTGCCGAGGGTCATGGTGTACCTTCTACCGTGCCTGCTGATTCGGCTACACCAACAGGTAATCCAGGATACCTAGAAATGAGCCTGGATCTCTTGAATAAGCTGCTCCTGACAGACGACTGGATTGACAACGAGGACGTAGACAAGAAGGCTTTCCAAAGCTGGCTGACGAACACGCTCTTTGCTGCGCCTGGTTATATGGAAGAGGTGCTTGCGAATCCCAATGTCGACATCCGTGTGATCCACTACCATCTCGTCAACGCATTCCTGGGCAAACCACCACCGACGCCTGAGCAAGTTGAGGCGTACCTCCGAGACCACCCATTCGACATGGTAAACCTTCCTATTCATCTCCGCCGAACTGGCTACGGTGCTACATCCGAGGCAGAGCTTCGCTCTAGGAAGACAAACCCTGATCGACGCGGGGTTGACGGAGATGAACAGCAAGCTGCTATCCGCCACATGTACTCCCCCGAAGAGCAGAAAAAGGCTCATGAAAAGGAAATTGCCAAGATTAAGGCATTTAGAGAGGGACGCCATCAATTAAACTCTTTTGGCGCGTTTATCAACCCAACTAGCACTCCGGAGACAATGGAAGGTGACATGTTGAAGGCCATTCCTAGGGTTCGCCGCGATCTTGTTCCACTCTCACATGCAATGCTCGCGTTGGCTGTTATGATCGAGGACTATGACACCCCCACGCCTCAGTCGATCCTTGACCAGGAAGTCTACCGTCCTCACTTGTACAAGAATCTCCCGACCACAGCATATTCTGTCCATACGAAGAGCATCCTGGATTTCTTTACGGTGCCAACCATCTTCTCCCCCGAGGAGGATAAGACGCGGATTGACCCAGCAACTGGTGAGGTGGTTCAGGTTCGAAAGTCCCTTTCACGCATCCTTGCCAGTCGTCGACGCATGAATGCCTCGCTACGCAGGCGTCTGGACTTCTTGCCTGCTCACCGACTTGCAATGGCTTGGCTGTGTGCTGCCCATATGGAAGACGTGGGCGACATCCAGGAGCTCAAAGAGCCCCCCAAACCTGCGAAAGACTTGAATCTCTCGGAGTACATCATTCCTTCAAAGGGCTTCTGGCCGTTTAACACCAACCCGCGGGCGAACGAACAGCCGTTTGCCAAGTCGGTTACTGGCGAGGTCTTCTTCGGGTATTACCCGCGACCTGAGGAGACGAAGATGGATCTGCGCATTTCCCGCATCTTCAAGGCACCTGACACACTTTGTGAAGCTACAGACGCTGCCAGAGGCGCTGATCCTCGACTCTGCCTGTCGGCAAAGGGTCTACATAAGCTTGTGCGCATGCTTCGTGCGACGGGTCACATCGCACCCACTGCCGTGCTGGAGAAAACCTCTCGATTCCCAGTGCGTTATACTGCAGCCAGCGATGAGGAAGTCACTCGACGTGTTTTGGAAGAGATCATGAATGGTCGTCTCGGTGACAAGGCTCCACAGTCGTTCAACTTTGATTTGGAATCCACCGAACGCACGATCTCATTCGTTGACGTCGAGTCAGCGTTCCGACGGCTCTCAGCCCGAGAGGCACCCGCCTATCCTTGGTACTATTCGTTGGAGACGACGACAGAGCTCGAGTCCTCACAGCAGAGTCGCTTGAGGTGGCTGTATGGTCGCAAGCTGAACATGCGACAAGCGGAGGTGGCAGGCATTGTGAGCAGAGAGGAGAACCGGTGGGTGTCGGAACCGATTCCATGGTACGAGCGGGAGTTTTATGCCTTGTTCTTCCCTACCAATTGGCTTGCCCAAACCGCAGCCAATCAGGACGTTGCTGAAAAGGGTATCGGTATGGCTGCTCGTTGGCGCTATCTTACTGGTATTGATGACTAAGGGAGGGTTATGTTTAGAATACAGCAGTATAACAGTGACAATCATAGTGACAGTAATTCGCATCACAAGACAACGAGGACAACTTTGACCACGCACCCGGCCGCGATCACCACTGTGATTTCGGCTCTCACTACGGTTACGACCGTGAACTCAGGTCACTACAGTTACGACCATGAACTCAGGTCACTACAGTGACGACCATGAACTCAGGACTGAAATCGAGAAATTTAGCCGGATGCGGTTATAAATTTGGGAGCGCAGGCACATTTGGTGGGACTAGCGAAACAGCAAACAGTGCTGTACCACCTGGAAACAAACCTATTGCCAAGCTATTTTATAGACTCCAGAGTATACTAGCCTAGTTGATTCTGCCTCATAGCTCTCGAATGCTGCGCAAAGACGCAAAACTCAAACCCTTGCGTCCACAGGGACCACTGACGCCGAGGCCCAATGTCTTTGGTGCTGAGGACGATGACGGAGATGAACACGAGATCCAGAGTGTGGAAGCCAAGTTGAACTTAGATGATCGGACGTTGATTTCGATCCCCGACGCATCGGACCCGGAACTGACAGCTCCATCGAGAGAAACGGGAGTGCTAGCCTCGCGTTTGGAAGCGGTCCGAGCCAAGGCAGTTGCACACGCTCAGGCAGCGCAGTGGAGTTGGGCGATCAGGTGCTTTCGCGAGGCCCTGAGCCTTCTGAACAAACCCGTCCAGGATCCAGAAGCACTCTCAGACCCGGTTCCCACGTTCAAAGCCAAGCTACACGAACAAATCGCTCAAATCTACTTGATCCTCACTGAAGAATTAGGAGAACAAGCGCGTGCCCGTGAAGCAGGAACGACGGATGCGCGCATAAGTGCGGCATCGTTGCACGGGGTAGATCAACATGATAGTCATGAGCTTTATGATAGCTATTGCTTCGAAGCATTAAGGGAATCTGAGCTTGCAGTAGCGTCGGATCCTGCTTTCCCATGGGGTCACTTTACCCTTGCAAGGGCACGAATCTTGTGCGGACATGGACATCTTGCACAACAGGCCATTGATGAGGCGCAGCACCGCTTGCGGCAGGATTCAAACGCCAGTTCGGAAGATTTTCAGATGGTCGAGTTAGAGCGTCAGAGGATAACGACCGCACTTTCGAAACAAATGTCAGCGCATTTCCAGCAAATTGTTGAGTTGCAGACAGCACTTGAAGCGATGCCCATCACTTCAGAGGCCAGTTCATCTCACCAGGAATTAGGTACAGCTCTGAGTGACGCACGACTACGACTCGAAGGTTCACTCCGTTCAATAGCTCTAAACTGCCCCGATACAGCAAACTGCAAAAGCTCAGTTTGCCAAGAGTGGCGACGCCGAGATAAAACTGCAATGCCTAAACGACCAGAGAGCGAGTTCAGTCTTCAGCATCAACCGACCCCAGGGGACATAATGGATTTGATCAGGGCACGAGTGTGTGGTCATCCTCAGACCTTGGCATCTCAGACGGATAAGGATGACGAAGGAGACCAGGACGAAGGTGAGGACGAAGAAATTGACGCTGAGGATGATTACAAGGACTTCCGCCGAAGTAGGCGAACTCAAGAGCAATCGAACTCTCCGTTTGGAACAGAGCGCGATTTGGAGAAGTATGACTTTGAGTATTATGAAGACCCTGGAGAGAACACCGATCTCACTCGAAAGCGACCACGAAGCCCATAACTGCCGCTATTTATGACCAGGCTATTGGGATAGCCCGCCGTGTGTATTATTACAACATTACATGTACAGATCTTAAATCTTCATCTGGCATCTCGAGTGTCAACTCGGCTCAGGTTTTCTAGTTCATAAACGAGCCCCTTCCATTCATCTAGCTTGGGACATCTGGGCGAGGCGCTGAGATGCGACAAATGGTATACCTCTTGCTTTTGGTGGGCCAAGAGGTGAGCATCCAATCACAACATTAGTACAAGTACATTCCAAAGATAACTGCACAGCAATAGAGTGACTCGTTGCTGTAGAAGGCTTGAGTCACACCGTCGGTTGCAGGGTCCCAGAGACACCTTGATCCCATTCGTACACCCGCACCTTTGTTCTCCCCTACAAGGACTTGTACCATGATCTTATACCTGGGCATGTGGAATTCGTCTAGAGTGGTTGTAGTCATGGGAGTAAGATACGTCGTAAGATGGTTGTAACAAGCGCAACTTCGAATTCTCCGAAAACAACTTGCGATACTAGTACAATATCTTCACGCAACGTACTTTTGATTTTCGTTCTGATGAGATTCGCGAGCTCAGTTGACAGCTTGGTCGTCTCACTCGTTTCGTACTTGGCGCCTTCCAGCTTGGTTCGCAGCAGTTCTTCGACGACTGCCTTGATTTTCAGCGGCTTGAACATGTGCTGTGGGGCGGGAGCGGTCGCATGCTCTTCCAGAGGCACCTGCTGTGTAGCCGACTGATTTGATGTGCTATTATTGGTCGGGCTCGAGGCACCGAGGTAGGATGAAGACTCGAAGCTCATGGAGAACGTACCAGCCTGGAGTTTTGTGTGAGTTCTTGCAGGTTTACAGTGGTATTCTGGGTATTATGCGCTCTTACCAGGAGGATTAGTTACAGAAGGGGCGAGTGTAGCGCTTCCTAGAGGAAGAAGAGACGTATCACACGGGGAATACGCGGGAATTCAGCCAAGTAGCGTTCAAACGTCCAGTTCATTGAAAATTGGGGGGTATGTCACGAATTATGCAGTTCATAAGGCAACTCTGCCAGGAATGTGACACGGCCTGACAGCCACATCATTCCTATACGCTTTTTCCGCAGTATCATCACTCTCTCCGCTGGTTATACACTCCCGAACATTGTGCTTTGATCGGTTACTTCGCTCAAAATTTACGGTCACGGAAAAATTCGACGCTACCCAACCGGGCTTGAGCTGAGCAGGGGACTGGGAGACCCACTGCGATTCTTGCACGCAGAGGCGTTATTTCGAGCATCTCAGCGTGAAATCGTGTTTCAAACCGGATAATGAAATTACTCCAGTTAGGACGCGACAGGTATCCTCTTCCTTCCGTGGACGCACTCACGCTTGGTGTGATCGTGGCTGCTGACGAAGCGCGTTCCATGGGCCGTACTCCGCATGTAGAGCGAGTGCAGCTGAGGGGTTGCACGTATACCCTTGCTCGAGATAACCGGTCATGCTTAAGTCTTTGTATGGGCGTGCAGTGTGCGGATCGCGTGGGAGAGACGGACCTGGAAGGGGTTCGGAGATTGAAGAATCACTAAATCTAGGAGTATTGAATCTCATGGCTTCGCTGGGGTTCTTCGTTGTATTAGGATGGATTGCGATACCTTACCTCGGGACAGGATATTTGCTCCCCGTGGTAGGTCTCACCGCACTGTACCTCTGGCTAAAGATGATCGAAACTATCGTCGCGATTCGCGGCAACTTGCCGAATATCTATCACTGCTATTACAAGTCACTCAATTGGTGCAAGTCGAAGCGCCTTGCAGCTAACGAAACCGTACCTGAAATCAACTCCGAAGCCGCAGAAGTGCTCTTCTCACTCAAGGCTATGCATGAGTACGAGACCGAAATTCAACCCGAGCTTGTGAAGTTCGAGTTCGACGAGCGCACTCGAGCCGAGCTTGATGCTCAGACGCGACATACGAGGACTGCATACGACCCTGAGACGGATTCTGAACGTAAGGATGAGGGCGTGAACCTACGACGCAGAATGGGTTCCCCAGAGCGAGATCAGGCAGAGCCCAGCGAAAGCACTCCTTTGACAGCCGTGGAGGCAAAGAAGAGCGCTATTCGTGAGAAGGTTCAGAGCTTAGTACATATCGCAAAGACCTCACTGCTTCCAATGCAGCCCGCATTCATTATTGTGCCTTGCTTCAATATGGACCTGTCGATTCTTTCTTACAACTACTTCCCTTTCAAGGCACTGCGAGCCAGACTCGCTGCGACCGATGTGACATTCCTCACCAGCGCGCAACGCGGCTTAGGATACAACTTTGAGACGAGCATCACTTCTGCACGGGTGAATGATGCGGCTCGTCGCCACATTGATGTCACCATTACGTCTACGATTCATGTCATGGTGCCTGTTGATGAGAGCGAACTTCCCGAGGACTTCCTTGAGGCCAAGCGCCGAGAGGAGCGCGAGCTCGCCGCGGGCGCACAGAAGGGCAAGACTTCTGTCCGGACCAAGATGCCCAAGAAAGCTGTGCCTTATGCGATTGTGAGCAATACTTATCGATTCACCAATGCTGCACCTAGCGCTGTGCCTGCAGATGGCATTGTAGGCCCCGCTGGCTCCGCGTTGCACCAAGAGCTCTTGAAGCGTGCTGCAGTGGCCACTGTTTCTTCTGGAGAGAGTGTGGCGGACCAGAGTACACCCATCTCCCCAGTAGCGATTCAGAACTTTGCGCTCGCGTGTGGCAACATCCACCCTCGCCATATCGCTCACCCGCTCGCCTCGATGTTCCGTAGCTCGGAAGACAGCGACGGTCGAGCAGGTACCGCGCAGCTCGACTTGAACTACATTGTTCGCAGTGTCATTGGCTTCGCCACAAGCCACTACCAAGGAGATGACAAGCATATCGACCCCGTCACGCATGAGCTGAACTATCCTTTCCGGCTTGTTCTTTCAGCCGTCGATTCCACTGGTAACTTGAATGCGGGCTGCATCGAAGCAGGATCCGATGTCACAGTTTGCTTGAGCAAGCTCACAGATGTAGATGATAAGGGCGAACTGGTGAAGATACAAGATGCATCGAGACAAACTGATGAAAAGACAGCCCAAGAACTCGAGGCTCGAGTGGACCAAGTCCGAACGAAGATTCAAGAGCTTGAAGGTAAAGATGGCGAAGATTATCAGGAACTTCTGGAAGAGGCAACTCGATTGCTCCGAGCCATCGTGCCTAAGGGCCACAGAATTTCCAACAGAATCCTGCCCCGACAACAGCAAAAGGTCCAGGTCAACACCGGAAATCGCACGTTTGCAACTGGTTTACTCTTCTTGACAGCGAAGGATAGTTAGTGCTCTTTAGGCTAGTGTACAGCATATAGTCTAGCCCCTACACAGTTGATGTATCTATGTATCGTATCTTGTCATGCATAAGGTATTCTAAGCACCTAGAAATATTTCTGTATATTAATTTCGCGCGAGGCATCTCTCGCTTAAGTGTTTACAGCCTCGAAGCCGAATACAATATATCAAGTTACTGATGCCAATCGTTGATGTGGATTCATTACACAAGGGCAAAGGGATACTAAAATACATGGCAAGGGGACGGGGGAAATAGTATAGCGAGTCTGGGAAGCTGTCTTGGCCTACAAAATGCCCCACCGCTTGAATCGTAGCAGCAAAATGTACGTCGAGAACGCCACAGCCACAAACTTCGACGCAGTGGAGAGGTAGCACACAAAACCATAAATACGGAAGTAGAACACACCGTACTTCACATATGTTTGGAACTCCTTGATGAGCTTTCGGTCATGCTTGGGTTTGGATCGTTGTCGCAGGGCAAAGCGTGCCGTTGCGTGGATCAGGTCGTCAATCTCTTGGTTGAGTTGTCCAAGGATCACCAGTCCGAACACACAAACCATTCCTGGTTGAACTAACATATCGAGGATTTGTGCTGGGCCGAATTGTGTCCGCGAGACGAACTTTTCTTTGACGTTTTCCGTGACATGGTAGAGTGCACATAACAAGAACTTCAGGAAGAAGCCCAGGAAGATGATCAAAATCTGAAACGAATACTTGTGCGAGGCATGCGAAACGCAGATATCAATGTCGATGAAACGCTTGAGTGCACGTGCCACGCTTGTTTGGTCCTCATATGTTGTTAACAGTTCGTATGTCGAACTAGCCTTGAGTCGTAGCACACGGACAAGCACTGCGAAGAGGCAAATACCTACTGAAACCTGCAACTGAACGAGGATGGATCCGAGTCGATAGAAGAAAATACCGCCGGTATTGAGGCGGAGGAAGATGGGTGAGGTAGGATCGTTCGCATATGACGAGGAGTCGAGGAAGTCCGCCGCTGCGCCCGCCGCTGCCACGAGCACGGCGAAAGCAAGTGACACGTAGATTGATGCGCTGATTTGACCGATAGTCCGCTCAGGATCAGACGAATTGCGGATGGCCTGGACGATTCGCGAGTTGAGGACATCGGCTTCGAGAATACGACGCGCCAAGACAAATGATGCGGCGCAAGCCAGAGAGACAGACAGCACGATGGCGACCTGAGCCCAAGCGCCTGAGGTCTGCTCCTTGGCAATGAAGCAATCCACGAGCGACACATATCCGAGCGCGCACCAAAGTAGGATTCGATACGCCTGTGTAAAGTACTTCCACAACTGGGTGTGGTCCTCGGGCTCAGGAGCCTCCTCGCTAGGGGCGATCCACTGCGAGGTTGGCTGAACTCCGCAGATGGTACACCAGAGATGCAGAGCGTTGAGAGCTGGAAGCTGGACACGCGATGCCCTGGAGTATTCCACCTCAGAAATGTTGGTGATGAGGTCGTCCGGGTCCGCACCCTCGGGAGCTAGGGCGCCAAAGTCCTTCAGAACCGCATGGTTCTGCAGCAGCAGCTCGTTTTCGAAGCTGCCGAACTCACGCAGTCGTTCTCGATGGAAAGCGTCCATATTGTCGGGGCGCACTGGGCCTGGTCCCCAGTTCTATATCAAGCCAACGGTGTCTAGTTTACGAATTTGTCCTTGGCTTTCACAAACACTACCGGCAATGCCGCCTTATTGACGTTGCAATCGAGTGGATTTCGACTTGGAAAATGGTTTCTCAGCCCGAGGCTTGGGGAAAGTGCGAACTCGCAGCATGTTGCGAGTCGAGAGAGAAAGTTGCCTCGGCGCCTCACTGTTGGTTAACACTCTGTAACACGACTGCTAGTTAGTGCCGTGCCAAAACAACACATCGAAATAGGTTGTAGTTCCCGGTATAACAGATTAACGTTACTTAGAACCCTCACATCCGACTGAAGACCTGGAAAAACAACCACTTTGGCTGCTGCCGTTTCGTTTCTCCACAACCGACGGAGGTTTCGCACTCAGTCACTTCAGCGGCGAGCCTTCAAATCTAACTAACTGCGGAGGCAGTGCAAGCGGTTCAATTAAGTCTTATTTGTCCAGGTCTAGGTGACAAGGCTCACGAAAAGATGCAGAACGGCGCGCGTGGAGCCGGCTTGGAGGCGTCAGCCTCTGGCTTTGCCCCTGGCGGAGAGCCGTCCACAGCGAGGACGCCCCCTACAACTCCGCCGCCTATCAGTCCTGGACGACGCAATGTCCATTCCCCCACCAGCGTAACCCGGAAGCCCATCCTCTCGCCTTCATCGTTCTCGACGTACCTCTCCGAGCGTCCTTACGTCCCACCCACACGACCTGCCCCAACCTTGAATCACTTCAGTCACACCACACCGCTGCCAGCAGCGGGCACGTCCGAGAGTGCGGATGCTGGTGATGCCACTGGTGCTGGAGCTGGTGCGGCTGCAGCGGCAGCCGAGGATAACCGCCTCGCATTAAGCAGTCCAGGCAGCTCCCGAACCGTGAGTGCACCCGAGTCACACTATGACCGATGGGTGCCTCACTGGAATAAGCAAGTGATTGCCCTGAACACGGGTATGCGCCGTCCTCCTGTGTTGCCCATAAGCGAGAAGGCGCGCGAGCTAATCGAACTTGAGCACGAGCGACGCAAGGCAGAGGCTGATGCGATGATGATTAGGAACCGTGTTCTCGCGTTGAGAGAGCAGGAGCGGCGAGTTCTCATCCGGACCACACAAGCTGAGCAACGCTTGCAGCAGCTGCTGCGCATCAAAGCCATGAAGGACTCGAAGAAGGGCTTCCGTGATGAAATGAAGGCTATCTATGCAATGCAACGGTATCAGGAAGCACAGGCAAAGAGGCAGCAGGAGCGAGAACGACTTGAGAACTACCGCCAGTACCGTCAACAGATGCAAGAGCTGAAGGCTAAACGTGCGCATCAAGCGCAACTAGAGCGCAAAGAGATGGAAATGAGAAGGAAACAAGTAGTGGCAGCCCAGCAGAGCGCGCGTGCAGAACAATTCAAGCTCGTCCGTGGTTTTGAGACTCTCGCTCGACATCGCATTCAGCAGGAAGAACTTATGCGGAAAGCAGAAATTGAGCGCCAACGTGCGGCGCGGCTTGCAGCTGAAGAGGCTCGTCGTGCAGCTGCACTGGAAGCAGCGCAGAAACTTATTCAAGAGGAGGAAGAGCTTTTACGACGCTTACAGGTCAGGCGGGAGCAACATAACCAAGCATACGAGAGGTTAGCTGTTGAGCTCCAGCCCTCCCTAACTGGCCGAGGCACTGGAGCAAAGCATGTCGATGAGTTTCCCATGCCTCCCTATTCTGGATAGGCCACCTCATGCGCATGAGATATTGATTCACTAACCTTCGTTTTCTGTATAGTTTGTTGAACTCCTGAATTGAATTGAATTGTAGAAGCACTCAAATACACCATTTATTAGACCAAGAACTGTACTGCAACACTATACACATACGATCATGTAGCGGTGACCACCTAAGCGTGCTTTCCGCGCAAAGCGATCAGGGATGCGATCACAGCGTCAAGTGGATGAGATCCATCGATTTGGGCTGCGACAGGCTGCTGATTCTGATGCTGATGCTGTTGCTGATGCTGTTGTTGTAGCTTGAGTAAGTGCGGCAGCAGGTGCATCAGAGTGGTCATTTCGTTACTGGATAGCCCCGCTGCGGCTTGGGTTGTGGACGAGGCGCTTGCAACCTGGGCAGATGGTGGTTCATCCGAGTTCGCGCGAAGTCGGTGCGGAGGTCCATCAACAACACTCATACCGTGCTTCATCAACCACTCTCGTTCTCGTCGCTCGCGCTCTTCAGCAGTACCATAGATACTTTCAAAGCTTTCATCACCACCAACTCCTGCACCTCGGCCTTCGTTACGCTGCGTGTCATAAAACTGAATCATCTGTGCCATCGCTTGCGTTCCCGTGGGTCGAATATGCTGCAGCGCGACTCGGAAGTCATCCAGATTGATCTTCCTGGGGCGGTAAATCGCAATTGACTCTGCAGGAGAATGGTTTCCATCAAGGTCAGCGTCTTGGTCGTCGCTATTGTTGAGGTCTGAATCATCATCATCATCATCATCATCATCATCATTATCATCATCATGCTTCTCCTCGGCTGGGTGAGCCTTGTCCCTCGCCTCCCGACGAGCCTCTTTTTCTCGTCGTTCTGCACGAGTTCCCTTCTTGGAGCGTCTGCTCGGCACAATCTTTAGTTTGTTTTGTCGCATAAACTCCCGAATTGGCCTGAGAGCCGCAAACTTGGCAAGTTCTTTCAAGTCAGAGCCTGAGTAGCCTCGAGTCTGAGCAACAACAAAGTCGATGATTGGGTCCTTTTCGGCTTCGTCAAGGTTGGCATCAGATAACAAGACTTCTAAAATGTCCTCACGATCTTCAGGTCCTGGCAGATCAAACAGTATCTGTCGTGGCATTCTACGCAGGAATGCTGGGTCAATGTCGAACGGTCGGTTAGAGCAGCCCAAGACAATAATTGAGGGATGATCATTCGACTGCGCTTCCGCGGCAAGACCGTCCCACAATGTCATAAACTCACCCTTGATCGTGCTGGCGGCTTCTGATGCGCCACCTGGTCCTCCACCTTCGCCACCACGGCTACTCAGGAAGACGTCAATCTCATCGATGAAGATGATGGATGGTGCGAACTTTCGAGCGATAGAAAACACCGCCCTGACTAGCTTCTGACTTTCTCCGAACCACTTCGACTGCAGCGTGGAGAAGTTGACCGGAATGAATGTGGCTGAACACTCCTTCGCAATGGCCTTTGCCATGAGCGTCTTTCCCGTCCCTGGAGGGCCATAGAAGAGTGCGCCCAGCGGAGCTGACAGGAGGCTGTGCCCCGATGTATATCGACCTGTCTTTGACTCCCTGCTGCTGGAGTCAAATGCGTTTAGTTGGGGCAAGTAGGGCAGTAACAGAGGTAAGAGAATTGTCTCCCAGATGATCTCCTTGGTACGATGAAGCCCACCTACGTCATCTAGGGTGAATGAGATATCGCCTGGCAAAACGATATCACCAACGATCATGGCTTCGTAAGGGTCCAACGCGGGTGGAAGCCCTTCGCGCTAGATTCAGAGGAGTAGGGCAGTCAGGCGAGTGGTAAGTCGGATCCACGGAGTTCAGAATGCATGACAACGCGTGCGGATAGGGAGGGATTCTGTGCTTGGTCCTTTCAGGCACGTTTTCCACGCAAGACGAGCAAAATCCAGCACCGATATGCGGCGCACTAGATGAATATCTACATTATGAATCATATAAGTATGGGAAGACCCAGGCCGGGCGGGCCCCACCTCACGCTACGTACCCCAGATTTGGCCCAGGCATCAGCAAGGCTCTGGGCATTTCTCTTTACCTTGTCGTCTTTGCTACCTGCTGAGTCGGGCCCTGAGTTGTTGGCCATTTCAAGTAGTTTGAGTCCTGCGAAGAACCCAAGCACGATCGGCGCCGAGTTGATCGCGATCTCGATCAAAGCCGATTTCCAACTCCGATGTTCGGACATTTTTTCACTTTACTCTCTAATACTAGACGATTTGAGGGACAATCGCCGTACCTACGCGTGTGCGAGGGGTACTGGCGCTACTTACAGACGCCTTGTCAACGTTTTGTGGGGTTTATATCAGTGGGCTTGAGGTCAAACCCACGATTTTGAGTTCACAAATACCTTGTCGAGAGGACGGCTTTTGGTGTTTCGTAGTGCGGAATGGAGTGACATGAATACTAGCTCTGTAAGTGATGCAAAGAATAAACGTATCATGAGCCAGGTTGAGGCACAACGAACGGTTGAACAAGTTGGATCGCAAAGTTGTATGTGTGTTTGTGGTTCTCAAGCTCTTATGCTTAGGCGAGATCAACCAGTGATCCTGGTCCGACTGCAGTGTCGGTTTGAGCTTCGGACTTACACTCGTTGAATAACTTGGACTTACATGGTGTGATGTGGTTTGCATATGTGCGCACGCCAAGATGGTACGCACGCCTCCTAGCACTCAAACAACTTCTAGTAGTAGTGCCTGCACCCGTACAAGGCACGTGCACGTCGACGTAGTCAGGGGAGGGGTGGAGTGGAATTGAGTGTAGATGCTGATGTTGATGAGCGAAACAGACAAATGAATCCGTAATCAATGTGGAATTCTCCCTGTTGCCAGCGAATTCAGTTTTCTAAGTTGGGACGATGAAGAGGGGCGGAGCGGGGTAAGTTTGTGGGGTTAAGTTAGGCTGTTGGATACGGAAGAATCGACGATTTGGTTATACAACCACATCGCCATCTTTCCAACAGCAGCAATCATCCACAGCAGTAGCAACGGAGGTGTGACAGAAATCTACCGGCTAGCAGAGCCATCGCCTCCGCTCGTTGTGCTGCCCTCAGGATGTTGCTGTGGCTGTGCAGGTGATGGCGTCGGAGCTGGAGCCGCTGCGGCAGCTGCTGCTGATGATGCTGCGGCAGCCGTGTTTGCCGCTTGTCGCGACGAGTGACTTCGTTCGTTCCGGAAGTCGAGGAGAGAAATCGGTCCAGCATTGAGAATAAACGGGTGGCGAAGCAGTTCGTTCACCGTTGGTCGCTTGTTGGGATCCTTCGTCAAGCATGCGTTAACGAAGTCTGTGAGGTCCTTGGAGTAAATTTCGGGTGGAATTCTGGGTTCTGGGTTCTTTGGAATAACACGAATTGCTCGTACGGGCGGAATCTCCTGCAATGGAACAGATCCGTTGAGCATTTCAAGACACGTGATGCCCAGTGACCAGACGTCTGCCTTGCTATCATAGCGGTTCTGCAACATGATTTCGGGTGCCATCCAATAAGGCGAGCCAATGAAGGTGCTGCACTTGGTCATAGTATCAGTTAGCTGAGCTGACGCACCGAAGTCGGCCAGCTTGACTTGTCCGTTCAGTGACAAAAGGATGTTCGCAGCTTTGATATCACGGTGTATCTTGCCCTCCTCACCCATGAACTTGAGACCGAGCAGGACCTCACGGCACACGACAGCGACTTGATTCTCCTTCAGCGTCTTGATCTTGAGTCGGTCGAGCACACTTCCACCGTCAATGAACTCGGTCACGATCCAGAGCTTGGTCTGGACCACAAACGAGGTGTAATAGCGAATCAGCTGATCGCAGTGTCGCGCTGAGCTCAGAGCGCGAATCTCTGCAGAGATCGTCTGCACATCGTCCTTGCTCTCCTCCAAATCGATGATTTTGATCGCTACAGTGTCGCCCTTGGCAATATGATGGCCACGAAAGACCTGGCCGAAGGCGCCTCGGCCAACAGGTTCGTCAAGCATGTACTCAAGACCACCGAGATTTTGTTCCTTCTCGTACCTGCGCAGGGTCTCAGCAAGCATCTTGGGGTCATCGTCTGCGTAGGCATCGAAGATCTCATCTACTTCAGGCTTGATGTAATTCACGAAACAGTCCGTAAGATTGTACTTGCTCTTCCAAAGCTGCAATAGCGCTTTGGAGTCCGGTAAAGTGTAGGGGTCCACGGCCTCGCTCGACATCGTTTCACTGGTCGGGGCGTTCCTCTACACTTCAAGGTTCTAGGGATGTGTGTGAGCAGTCGTTATTTGGCTTAATATGAGACATAAGGCGGACGTGTGTCACAAATACATCCTCTTGCCAACTTCAATCTGTTCCAACCTTCCTTTGTACAGGGGTTTCGGGGGAACATCCGACATATTCTGTCGAAAGATCCGGTTATATCCGTCAATTGCAGTTATATCTACACTCCCACACCAGGATCTACATCTACACATGACTCCAATGCCACCATCTCATATCTCATTCATGGGATTCATGTTGAGCATTTCGACACCCCCTGTTCTGGAAAAAACACTTCTCACTGCCCCACACATCCCGCGCGCCCCGCGACACCGTGGTTACACTGCCTAACACGCATTTGGAACGCAACATGCCTGATCCAGCTGCTTCTTGGGAGGGTAAGCTGTTACCCGCCCCTCGAGACAGAGGCTCTGGGGAATTTCGCGCCAAAACAACAAAGGTCAGAGTCTGCGTCACTGACGATCTAGATAGTGCAGTGGAGATCTGAGGTGTGGAACAAGTAGTACGTTACTGTGCAGACCAGGATATCCCACTGCTATTCCTCTGCAGTATCAGTAGCTCTGCAAAAATTCAGTCAAAATATGTACTCAGCTCGCATTCTCGGCTGGGCACGCAGCAAGGCCCAGGGCGCGGCGGGTGCCAACCAAGCGCAGGATGTCACTGCGTCAGTAGACTCATCCTCCGCTCCTGAGCCTAAAACGGAGCTGCTAGTGGAGCAGAGCTCCACAGTCGAATTGGAGACCCACTCAACGGACGATGAGGGCGAGACTGAGCAGTCCACTACCCAGCAGGGTCCCGATCGCACGCATGCACGAGTCGTGCAAATCAATCGCAAGCGCGATCGAGGTCTCGTTGCCCGTGTTGTCAAGATGAAAATTCGATATGATGACTTTACACGTACGTACACTGGTTTGGTATCGAAGGTTCTAATGCATATGTGAGGATGCCAGTGCCCCTCCCCTTGGGCCATTTCGAGTGTGCATGGGTCTTTCCGATTGAGTGACGTGACGCTGGGCCTGCAAGCAATGCATGCAATCCCCTGTTAAGCCCAGACATTGGCATGGTTTTATGTTTTAATGGACCACAGTCCACATTCGTAACTTGGTCCTTTGAGTTTGGTCCTTTGGCAGAATCTTACTTGGCTGCAAATCGTGATTCCCTCACGTTTCTAGCTGAGGAAACCGTTGTCGATGACGGCACGGGGTACAATGCTGTCCGCATCGCGGATGGACTCCGCGAAGGTGACTGTATCAAGCTGGTTAAGCTAGGCGAGAATTCATACATGTGGGTCCTCGATGAGATCGCCCAGGCAGAGGAGGAGGCAGAGCAAAAAGCGCGAGAGTTCGGTAAAAAGCAGAGGTTGAAACTCGACGCCGCGCGTCTCTTATCGAAAGACTGTGGACTTCCCTTCGTCAGAGCAAAGTTTCCCGAAATCACGTTCAGCGAGGCAGCCGGGAGCGAGGTTCGAAATCTTCACAAATTGATCGCCGCATACCGTGAATGGGCATTCAAACTGCATCCAAACATGAACTTCAAACGTTTGCTCCGGACGGTTGAGAAGCTCGGTGCTCATCGTGCTGTCCGCAATGAGCTTGATTCGATGCGCACCCAGCAATGGGATGCAATTGCCGTCAAATTGGGAGGGTCCAAACAGGCCCGAGTCATTTCACGCCGACGTAGGGGCGACGATGACGATGGCGATGATAGTGAAGAAAGCGTCATCTTCGACGATGATTTCGACTCGGATGCCGAAACGCATCTCGGCAAGCGGTCGGGAGCTGAAGGCACGGGCAAGAAGCGTCTACGTCGTCGTCGTGACGAGAAGTATGAAACCGAAACAGAAGATGAAGGGGAAGAGGAAGAACAAGTGGTCGATGACGACGAGGAAGAAGAGCCAGAATTTGATAGTGCATCAGAAAGTTCTGAGACAGAGCTGGATCTTAGCGAGTCTGAGGACGAGGGCGAAGATGATGAGCAAGAGACCGCTGAAGGTGAAGGTGACGGAGTCGAGGACGACGAGGCTAAGAAGGCCAAGGCCCAACTCAAGGCTGAACGTAAGGCTCAACGGGAGCTGCGCAGGCTTGCCAAGCGCGACCGCATTCTGGCCAAACTTGCGAAGAGAGCAGCGCGTCGTAACAATATGGAGGCGAGGAAAACATCCGACGCTTCTGTCGAAACTCCTACGCAGAGCGAGTCTCGTGTACCTGACACAACCGACTCCCCCATCAAGCGAGTTAAGCTTACCACTGAGGGGTCAGTTGATGAGGACAGGCCAGATGATCCGTACAGTCCACGCCCGCCGAAGGTTTCTCGCACGCCGGATGAACTTCTTGATGACGACGAAGACATGCCATCATCCGTAGTAACAGATACAAGCTTGCGTCGCCGACGCCTGATCGCTGACGATGAAGAAGGTGAAGAAGAACAGCAGAATGGACAGACCTTGTATTTAACAGAGGATATGACACAAAACGATGATGGTGAGACCACACAAACTCAGATGTCTACTTCAACTACGACATCGCGAAGCCGGCGCAAGCTGATGATCGAGGATGAAGACGAAGAATAGCTGTCACACACGTTACAATACATTCCGCGACAGATTGAATTCAACTTGTAGTCGGCTCTATTTTCAAACTGCTTTTGTTCACTTTACTAGGTTCAGTTTGCGACATTTCACAAAATCGAAGATGCGTCCTTTGATTCTTCCTGCAAGCCAGTAATGGGAGACACGGCGGCAGCTTCATCCTCGAAACTTTCATCCTCACTTGATGTGTGCTGAGGGGTTTGTGCTGCAGTCTTGGGGGCTAGATCCGCCTCATATTTCCAATTGACTAACACGAAACCTACAATTACGATGAGCGCTCCCACGAAGTAGGCCACACTAAAACGCTCATTCTTGAAGAGATACTCGACGATCATGGCGATGGGGATGGTTAATGATAGGCCTACGGTCGCAATAAATGGAGTCGTGTAGATCACAGCCTGGGCCCACATTAGATCCGAGACAACAGTTCCGAAAACACCATTAAGCAAGATGAAGCCAAACGTGCTTCCACTTGGCGCAACAAACCTCTCAACTCCAGTGAAATGTAAGATGATTAATACCGGCCAGAGTACAACGACATTCCATAAGCCGATGTAGCCGAACAATACCATCACGTCAAGGCGATCATCATTAGGCCCCGCAAAGTGCCCCAAAGTTAGTGAGTACAAGCCATAGAACGCAGAAGAGGCTACTGATAGTAGATCACCGAGAACAGAATGCTTAGGACCTTTGTTGTCTTTGCCATTGGAATTGCTGTGACTTAGGGAGTCACGGAATGCAACCAGTGTCGCGCCGGCGATAGTCAAACTAGCACCTATGAAGTTGATGAGGTCTCGTCGGGTAATCGTGAATGTGCGACTGCATGGGCGTGGCTGCGCGGGCGCCTGAGCAAGCGACCCAGCTGAGTCAGGTCGCCCCGATGCGAATTCAATATTTGGATCCATGCTGCCATTGCTTGTGCAGCAGCACGCAAAAATCTTGGTGAAGATGAGCACAAACAACCCAGACGTTGTGGACAGAACAGTGTTCGATGCTAGTGACGTTTTGGACAATGCCAAGTTGAACAAGTAGTTGAGCGCAAACCACAAAAGGCAAAGGATAAACCCGATCCGACGGTGCTCTGACTTGGGCAACAATTCAGACTCTGATCCCTCTCGATGGCTAGTAACACTTCGAGTCTCGCTGTCCGTTGAAGCCTCTGATTCCACGGGGAACATAGAGCTCGGGCTCACAGCTCGTTTTTCCTCTTCTGGCTCAGGGATAGAGCCTTCGGAGTCATGAGAGGATGCATCTTCTTTCAGGATTTGATGCGCAGTTAATTCGATCTGGTTTCGCTTAGCTTTAGAGTACCGTTTGCGAACCCAGTCTGTTAGTAAATACACGGTGAACATTGAGGTGTTCAGGTATGTCACAAAGAATGGTCGGTCATAATCATCGAGAATATGCTGTAGCAACGCCGAGCTTCCGACCCAAAGCAACACGACGCCTCCGATGAGTGCGACCCCGATGGCATGCCGCCGCTTCTTCTTCGCGACTTGAGCCGGGGTTTCGGCCTGATCGGACGCCGTTAGCGGTACAGCATCGTCTATCCCAAGCATATCTCCGTGCTCAACATCTGGTCTATGTGCACCATCTGCCTCCCTTGCCACCACACCATCGTCCCAGTTGCTTCGGGGTGTCAGAAGAAGAGGTTGATGGGTAGGTTCTGGCCGCTCTCTCGATCGCAGCACGGAGGATCCAGCCGGCAAGATGGCGCCATGCGTGGGCGGAGTGCCAGCTGAGGCCATTGACATGTAGTCCTGCTGCCCAGCCGGTCTCGATTGGGCAAAGGGGATGGTGGTTTGTTCAGTAGGAGAGTCCTGAATCTGTACTGGATGCCAATTCGCGGTACACGCCTGAGGCTAGTACGGCGAAATCGAATTCGTTAAGATTCTCAGCAAGACTTAGGTTGATTGAGAGAAATGGCAGGCTCAGAGCATGTACCGTGCGCGAGACTTTCAATACCGGATAATGTACTGCGAGCTGAACTGTTCGGCTTCTCCAAGTGCTTGGGCGATCACTTCACACACAGGGAGACTTCCGTTTCGTACACTCCAGGGATATTATATGCATTGACATTGGCAAACCAAGAAAACACTATCATATAGCCTCAATGCCACCTGCCTATACTGGAGCAGCCCCTGAATTTCAAGTTCGAGCGTCCATCGAGGAACTGTTAGGCCCAATGTTCTAATAGCGTGGTAAGCGCGGGACCATCGCACTGGAAGTTACTTTTTACGATAGACTGGCACTACATCTGCCTCTGCAATTGCCGTACGACCCTCACCTCTGCTAGAAGAGCGTTCTGCTCCCCAGCCAGGTCGGTTGGTCTGAATTTTTTCGTGCTCGTAATTCTCAGGGGGCAAAAACGGTTACTTAGGCACAATTACTGGGTGCGAATATGTCGTGGTGTCTGTGCGTTATGGCCTTGTCATTGCCATATGTGGATGCGCAGTGTTATCATTGTGCTAAATACCCACATCTTTTGCCGATATAACACCGTATTACCTCGAGAATCTCACCAAAACCCTCGCTCAGCCGCTTTTCCAACATTCAAACATCTCGCTTGGCCTTTCTAGGGACGCTGAGCCTGCAGCCGCGACTAGAGGCTGCGATCATAGTCTGGTTGTGTTTTAAAACGTGCTTTCACTGCCAAAGTCCCCAGCTGTGCGGTGTGTAACGAGCTAGCCGCTCCCCTACACCTTACCTCCAACTCCTCTTTGCAAGACGAGGTCAACCTGCTCGCTTGGGTGAGTCTGTCTGGAACAGGATGGAGTCGCTCAGCTTGCGTGAGGTCAAGATTGACGAGGATCTCCTCCAACCCTTCCACATTGAGGGTGAGTTCCTAGAGGAATTGCAGGCGAAGTTCGAACAAGCTCGTGCTGAACTGAGGCATGTTTCAGAAACCGAACAGAAGCTTGTGAACCAAGTTAAGTCTAAAAACAAGGAGCTCAAGGACAACCTGCAAAAAGTTTCCACACTCATTTCCACATGCGAGAGTGAGCGCAAGCGTGCGAGTGCACTTCAGACGGACATCGCCAACACCAAGCGCCGAGTTGCAGAGCTGGTCGCCCAGTTGCGAGCGCAGCGTGCGCTCGTCAAAGCTGCGCAAAAGGACAATGAGGCCCTGGAGCAGAAGATGACAAGCACTGAACAGAGTGAAGTCGTTATCGAGGAACGTCGTGCGATTGCCGCGCTGGAAGCCACTGAGCAGCAGCAGCGTGAGCTTCTGAGGCGAGAAACTAACGAGTTGAAACGTGCTCGTGAGACAAATGAAGAGCTCGCAGAAGAGCTAAAGTCTGTGGAGGCGGCATACCAGCGATCCCAAGAGGATCTCAACAGCTTAAAGCTCCGAATCAAGACGACTCAAGAGCAGATCAATGCTCACCAGGTAGATGAAATGGAAACTAAGCAACGCATTGATGAGCTGAAGCAGAAGTACGAGCAAACCGAAGCCACGTCGCAAATGCAGACAGCGAAACTAAAGGCGCTCAAGGAGCAGCTCCAGTCAACAGCGCGCCAGATTCGTGAGCAGCAGATCGCGATTGATGCCAAACGCACAGAGGCAGCCAAGGCTAAGAGAGAGGTACTGCAAACTGATAAGAGCTTGGGATCACTCGCAATGCTTGAGGCAAAACTGCAACAGGAGCTGCAGAATCGTGAAGCCGAAGTCGAAGAGCTTCAGAAGCGCCTACAACGAGCTAAGGCATTGGCAGAGCGCGAGGAAGCGCAGAGCCTGGAGCTGTATCACAAGGCGAACAAGAAGGAAGAAGAACGCAATGCCGCCGAGTTGGAGCGGCGGCGACTTGTTAGTGAAGTGGCTGCACTACGCGAGTTGATTGAGGGTCGCGAAGGCAAACGCAATAAGTTGCGCCAACTTGAAAAGGAAAAGGACGACTATATTCGTGCGCGCGAGGTGCTGAGTGAAGGTTACAGCTCGACCGTCGATCAAGTGCGAATGAACGAGGCTGCTCTCAAGGTAGGTCAGGCAGCACTTGCAAATGCTCAAAATGAGCTGCAAGCGTGCTTGGCCTCGATCCGAACACTCGCTAAGGTGATTGAGTCCTTGCGACGAAGTCGTGCTGCGCTGGAAGAGGAAAACCTGAAGAAGCGAACTCTGCGGGCCAAAGTTGTTGAGGAGATTGCAGACCGAAAGCTCAAGGCAGCTCAGCTCCAAGAGTTGCTTCGAAGTGCCGAGAATGCATTGTACAAAAATCAGAGTCTTGGTGAAAAGGCTCTCACTGAACGCAACTATTTCCAAAAGCGACTGGTTGAGAAGCGGTCCGAAGCTCGCAAGGCCCGCGCAGATGTTATGCAGCTGCACATGGGCAATCAGAGGCTGCGACAGGAGCTACAGAGGAATCGTAAAGCTCTAGAAGAGCTCACGAATAAGTCTGCAGCAGTTCGTGCGGATATCATCCAGATTGAGGACACTAATCTCAGGGTTGATCGTCGTATCACGTACAAGAAGCGGAACGTCAGCGCCCAAGCCGAACGCCTGCAGGATTTAAGTGCAATAGTTGCAGATGCAGACGCGGAGATGCGCCAGCAGCTGAAGCAGTACAATGCGGTTGTTAGCGAACATGGTGTGTTGGCACGCTACCTCGTGAAACGTAACGAAGAGGTTGCCCACATGTACGAGTACCTGCGTCTCCAAAAGAGTCTGTTAGACAAGTCACGACGATTCTATGACAAAAAGTTGAAGGCTCTCCGGGAATACGAAGCAACTCGAGATGCACTCACCAAGGCACTAACTGAGGTGACTGCCGACAGCGAGAAGTTCGAAGCGCTCACAAAGACGATTAATGCAATGCAGCAGGAGCTCGTTGAAGAACGATTGAGGATGCGCGCACTCGCTGAAGCCCTGCGAAAGCCACTCAACATTCACCGATGGCGTCGCATCAAGGATACAAATGCAGAAGCATATGCCACACTCAAGAAGATTCGCGCGCTTCAGCGTGCGCTTGTTCAAAAGAGCACCGAGGTTCAGGACAAGGACAAGGCAATCGAGGAGAAGGAAAAGCTATACGTTTCCCTCAGAAAGGTCTTGGCACGCCAGCCTGGTTCCGAGGCCCATGAGCAACTTCGACTTTATGCTGCCACTCTAGCTGAGAAGCAAGAAAAGTATCGAGTCATGAAGAACGAATTGAAGCTCTTCCAGAACAAGGTATTTGAGTACAAGGCGGATATTGAGCGTCTCCAGCACGAGCTGAAGCTCGTAAAGCTAGATTATTTCGTTCGCCGCCGAAGGCAGCAACAACTGCAGGGAGACATGATGCAGTCCGATGCGATTTCATACGACTACTCTGCCGGAAATGTGGACGAGCAGCTTGAGGAGACTTTGCCTACGAATGGCTACAACAATGCATCCGACGACGGGGTTGCTGAATAAGCTTGTGGGAGGTTCTTCATGCACAACAGACGCATCACACTAGGCTCTATCGAATACACTGCAACTGTATGTACATTATGCATTACTCATCCTTACCAGCCCTGTCCTCCCTGCTGCCTTTGCTGTCTTTCTTTCTCTTCTCTTCGGGCTTGGGGAAGGTGGGCTTGTCGGTCTTGTTCAATAGCGATAAGCTTACCGTGGCATCATCGCCCGAGACAACCTCAGTCGCTTGGAAACCGGCTGGAGTAGGCGCCATGGCACCTTCTGCGTTCACACTCTCGGTTTCACCTGCAGATTCCTCTTTGTGGACACCACCATGCTTCTTCAGATGGCGCCTTCTGTTTCGCTGCTTTCGTTTTCGGATCTTAGCCGCTCGAATTGCCTGCTTGCTATTGGGGCCAAGCTTCAGCGCCTGAAGTTTAAGTGCCATAATCTTGCGTGCGATGTTCCTGTTATCTGTAAGGGAGCGCGTCTGTTGGCACTTTACTACTGTACCGGTCGGAACATGCTTTAAGTATACACAGTTTCGAGTCCTATTTACGGATTGCCCTCCTGGTCCCGAGCCACGAATGAACTGCTCCATCAGATCCTCTTCCCTGAGCTCAAAGGTATAGATGCCCTCACCACCGATGGTTTGCGCTATCCGCTGGGGCTCTTCCGGTAAAGGTTCATGATCTGAGAGTTCGTCAAAGTCAATGTCGTCATAGTCATCTTCGAACAACTCACTATCGTCCATCTCTTCATCAACATCGACGTTGTCCTTGGAATCAACTCCAAAGTCCGACTCCGGCTCCGCGTCAATAGGGGACTTGAGCTGCTTATTTCTCGTACCATTCGCTATGTGTTCAAGTTGCTCAGAGTCTGAATTAGATTGTCGAACAAGCACGTCACCTTGTCGCCGGAGCTTATGCACTCCCTGCATATCCTCCAGAATGCGTGCCGCTCTTCGTTCGGTCTCTGCGAGTTCTTCCAGAGTCTTTTCCAGTTCGTCTAGGCTTGCCGTCGTGGGAGCTACGTCGAGAGACTCGTTTTGCTTCATCTTAGTCGCGAGTTGCCTTGTTTTCGTGCGGCCCTTGCTCGATTGCGATCCCGCCTCCGTCGCGGGATCCGATCCCAACACCGTTTCCAGGCTCAGAGCGTGTTCAAGGACTTTGGGTCCGGTTGTGCGGCGCTTCGAAGCAGGACCTCGTGACCGCGGATCGAGATCGTCGTCTTCCTCTCCATCGTCTTTTGGGAGTGTTCGGAGCAGCTTCTCAGCGAGCTCAGGAGTGACCTCGCGCAGGCCCTTCGGAACTGGCGTCGTGGCGAAGAGTTTTCGCTGAATTTCTAACGCGGGGATGAGGTACATCGGCAAGGAACCAGATAGACAAGTCGTGGGTCGCGAGTGCTGCGTGAGGCGCGCGAAGGCGACCCGCAGCATACTGACCGGCTTAAGGTTTAGACGTAGTAGGTCCGTTGAAAAAGTGAGTCTTTCCACATTGTCAAGAGATCAGAATATCCGGTGTGGGGTTGGTACCTTAGCAAAGTAACCGTAGTATTGGTGTTTACTCGCTAGAACAACTCGAACTGGTACCCAAGCCACTTCCGCTGGTGCGCGGGATCCTACACAAATGGAAGCCTCCACCATGCTCACTCTGCTCTCGGTGAGCTATTTGCTCTATGCGCTGGTGTCGTGGTTGGTACTTCCAAGCAAGACTCAGCACGACGAGCACGTCTATACTGGTGAGTATTCCGAGGCTGGAAACTACCATGGCAAGGGGCAGATTGTCACCAAGCAGGGTGACTACTTTGAAGGCAACTTCAATGATGGCAAAATTGAGGGCTACGGCGAGTGGTTCCGAGCCACATCGCAGTCAAGGGTACGTCGCAGAATTGAATGCTTGATGCTTGACTCTCGCTATATACTACCAGGGGCAAGATTCCTTGCTGCGCGCACGCAGATAGGACCTCTAACATCCATTCGTGCCTTTTGCTGTGGTTCGACATATAGGTCGCGGGCGTCTTTAAAGATGGTGAGATTATCGCAGGGCGTGAGATGCGCGCAGATGGCTCCTGGTATGAAGGGCATTTCCATGGCGGTCGCAAGTCTGCGCTCGGGACACATATATCAAGTGCTCCACAGCTTGGAACGTACATTGGAGGATTTAAGGACGGATACAGGCATGGACCAGCTTGCGTCTACTATCACTCTGGCGAGATCTTTGAAGGCACTTACAAAGAGGGCGTACGAGATGGTCCTGGTGTACTGATCAGCGCCAATGGTAATCGGCTTCATGGCATCTGGCAAGCGGGTAAGCTTGTCAAATGGGTTAGCCACAGCTGACTTGACTCGCTTACCAGTAGTCCATCCTCTTTTGTACACTTGCAATAAATCTCCTGTAAAATGTTTATGTTCCTTACCGAGTACCACAATCGTGCTCGAATACAATCGCCTATCGGCCACGACGGCGGAAGCGGCGATCGCCTTGTCGATCACCTTGTCGATCACCTTGTCGATCACCTTGTCGATCACCTTGCCGATCACTACCACGTTCGAAAATGTCTCCGGCTCCCATATATGCACCTTGGCGCTCTCTGTCGCGAGGCTCACGCACATCCCCCCGGGCTTCTCGTGCATCTTTCGCCTCACGAGCTGCTTCTCGCGCATCTCGCATATCCCGTGCATCCCGGGAATCCCTTGTGTCTCGTCCATCTCGTAAGTCTCGTAAATCTCGTGCATCTCGCATCTCCCTCGCATCTCGCATGTCTCTACTCTCTCGCGCGCCACGAGCATCACGGCCATCTCGGGTTTCTCGAGCCATATCACGCAACCCTGGCTGTCGAGAGGGTCCGCTTGATTGAGATGTTTCTTTGGCTTCACGCCGACTCTCGCGGAGGTCTCTTGCTTCTCGGCCTGATTCACGAGCATCCCTTGCATCTCGAATGTCACGAGGATCACGAAGATCACGAGGATCACGCATCTCGCGGCCCGTGTCCCGAACATCTCGGAAGCTGCGAGAAGACAACGTCGTGCCGCTGGTAGCAAGAGCAGCCGCTGATGTTCCAGCTCTATCAGGTTCTCGGTAATCTCGCGCATCACGCACTTCGCGTTGGGATGCGGACCTTGCGGCGGCAGCAGCGGCGGCAGCAGCGGCAGCGGCGGCGATGGCATCCGCATTCTCTGCGGCGCGACGAGTCTCGGCATCTGGAATCGGGCATCCAAAGAGACGAATCGTTGGTGGAACGCTCTGGTGGATCGCTCCCGAGTCGAGTTCTTTCTCAACACAATTGAGTGCGCACGCCAGAACGTGAGAATTCGGTTTCCAAGCAATTGCAGTAATTGCAGGGAGAGCATATGAGCAGTCATCATCAAGGCGTACAGAGAATGATCCAAGTTCGGCGCCGGTTTCAACATCGGCTAGATCAATGCTGGTGCTATAGAGCGATGTGGATGCAAGTATTCGAGCATCGGACGCCATTGCAAGTGCTGTGATAGGACTGGAGTGGCGATCAATCGTACGAATCACTCCGAACTCAGTTGCATCCCAGACGTTGATAACTGAATCAGCACCACCTGTGACGACATATGGTAGCCATGCGGTAGGATTGCTAATATAGTTCGTCTCGTGCTCTTGAATCTGCTTCGGTGTCGTTCCAGTTGTGCTCTGGAATATGCTGTAGTAGTTGGGTGAAATCGTCAGTCTGGGGGCAAGAATATTTGTTACTGCACCAACGTGACCCTGGCCCAAAAATTCGGCCACCCTTGGACTGCGTGGTTTGCCTATGCCTCCAGGAGATTGATGGGCAGAGAGAGATTGAATGGACACCAAATACAAATTGCCACTCTGCGAGCCAACGATGAGGTCGTTGCCGCCTGGTGCGAGTACCATGCTAGTAAGTGGCCCAAAGAGATTTCCAGCTACGCCAAACGGAGTTTGTGCTCCTGCAGCAGCGCCACCGGCGACTTGAGACGCGTCCTCGTACAACGATCGCAAGCTAGTCAGCTGTCCTGTATACGGATCAATCGCGAGATCGACTTCTAGCGCGAGATCTGAACTTACCATATGATTCACCGACTGCGAAGTGAGTTTACGAACATCCATAATCCTGACACGACCACTCCGGTCTAGGGAGGCGAGCTCGTAATCTGACTGCAGCCACTCCATTGAGACGATGTCTGATTTGAACACCAAAGTGTTAGTGGGGCGACCATTTGCTATTCTTACATCCCACAAGCTAAACGACATTCCGCCGTATGAAAGTAGGACGTTGGAGTCCGCGGGACTCCACTTCAGACCTGTTACTGGGCAACGGAAGCTGCCCACTTCCCGAGATACGGCACCTTGGGATCCAGCCCCGGCCACAGAGGCGCTCGAAGTATTCGAGACGGAAGAGCCTGATGCCGAACCAGCCGCGGATGATGCGCCGACCGCTACTGAGCTTGATCCTCCTCTGCCATCACCACTCCCACCACTTTGGGTTTGGAGTGGAATAGGTTCATCTGCGTCGTTTAGGGCATGGATCCGGATCACAGTGGAGTCAGATCCAGTCGCTGCCAGTCGCGTGCCGTCGATATTCCAGTCCAGCGCCCAGCACTACAGCATATTGACGGTGTGAGCATGCAGATATCCGAAAGGCGTCGAAGTGAGCAAGAAGATCAGAATTCGCAATATCAAAGCTAAACGCAAGAGGATACAAAGCACATCGGGGCTGTCTGAACGGATACGTACGGGCTGGGAGAGCACCGGGTTGAGTGGGCGACGTGTATGCGACTGTCGGAAGTACTGCGACGCGGAGTACACGAATCGGTCGTAGGATGCGACCTTGGGCTCGTTGAATAAACTCAGCATCCTTGACCTATAGTGGTGATTTACGCGAATAGTGATACAAGTTAGTGCACATCCAATCGAGGGGTGGCATATTCTGATCACTCACATCTACAGATACTCCCATTTAGACTCTTGCTCAAAGTGAATTTGGGCTTGGCATCAACAGTTGTGCTGTTACTGGATCTCGATGTAGACGGTGTATAGCGCTGATGCTAAGCATTATTTCCGTCGTCTTATGTTGGTTTATTACTATCCAACCCCACATATCCAGACGGCACTTGCTAGATCCGCAGAAAACCCAACTGCTGACATCTTGGCTTGAGGACTTGACAAAGCAAGCCACACTTCGTCATTGTGGGAGAGCTCATTCGGGCGAACAGCATTTGTTGCAGAGCACAGGCCCGCTCATGGGCGCCAAGAAGCGGCCTACCGCGCCTGGTAGGGTCCTCGCTCGACTCGTCCTCATCGCTGTACTAGCTCTTTCACTTCTGGCCCGATCAACAAAGGCGTCGCTTGAGCCACGAACAGGCGGTCTGGGTGCTGACCTGGGTGGCCAAATTGGTTGGATTGGTGACTTCAACAACGACAAGTATGCGGATTTGTTCGTTATCAAACCTACCCCAGATGGTGGCTCGTATGTGGATGTGTACCTGTGGAGATACTCTGATCCCGACCGGGCGTACTCTTTGCTGCAGACAGACACAAAGCCGACGATGACATCACCCATTGTAGGCCTGATTGGTGTTGATGTAAACCATGATGGTAAACTAGATCTCATCACATTTGCCCGTGATCCAGATGCCAATCCAGCGGGGAATGGATTTATCGCGCAGGTCTGGCTCGGTAATCTTGTTGGTTTCCTTCCTGATCCACAAACATTGCCTGGAAAAATGCGGGATATTCCGCTTGTGTTCGATGCCAACAATGACCTTCATGCTGACTTCCTTGCAGAGGACCTTTCTGATGACAGGCAAGAACGCAATGTATGGCTCTGGCAAGCCAACAATCAGAAGACGAAGGAGGTGTCGTTGAGCTATGTGCTGCGTAGTGCCATCTTGGAGCGACATCAAGAGTTCTTTTTGAAGCAGCAGGTATCGCTCGCTAACATAACTTCGCTTACAGCATCTGATCAAGAGGATCCTTCGCAGCAAACACACACTCAAGTTCACGCCCTTGAGTCCGTGCTCACTCCAGAGTTGATGAGCTTGGTGCGAGAGACCCTTAATGCAGTAACTGATGAGGCGGACTTTGCATCAATGACTGATGACGTAGCTCTTCCGTCGGCCCAATCGACGTCTGAGGCATTGCTCGAAGCGACGATCAAGCGTGCCGAGTCATTCCTGGCAACGAAAGTCCTCATGGACCCTCGAGCTCGTTCCACTGTGTCGATGCGCGATAATACGCTCAGCTCAGCAACTGTTCAAATAACGTACTCCGTCCCAGAGTACCGGATCATTTCTATTCCATTGCCAGACGACGTTAAGACTGCACACCCGCGTCTCCGCGTTCCTGCGACTTCGGCAACAGTAGATCTCAATGGAGACTGCAAGAGCGATCTAGTGATGGTGTCAGCGCCTGCGAATGGGTCTGTCTCTCCCGATTCATGGCTTAACGAGGATACTGAGAGCGTCCTGGAGGTTTGGCTGAATACTGGTGGAACAAGCACGCCTGAGGAGCAGACGTACAGCTTTTCACATGCCTATCCTCTACCTCGTGGCGCTGGCCAGCTGACATTCTTCGATTTCAACTCTGATGGCACCATGGATGTCGCGTTTCCAGTGTGCTGGCCAAGCGACACTTGCGGGACTGAGAACAGCATTCGCATCATTTACAACATTCAGAAACCCATGTGTTCCTCGCCCCTGGATAGTGGTGGAGCTTCGTGTAGAGCTCAAGACAAGCTCTGTACCGCAGATCCGAAGTTTTCTTTTGGCCATTTCGATGCACCAAACGCAGATGCTTTCGCTTCGAACGCGTTCAGAGCGTTCCTCAACCGTACTCGACTCTCCTCTCATAACATTCGCCATGGAATCAAGGCTGTCGATGAAATGATTGAACAAGAGGTAATTGCAATTGAACGACTGGAGGAGAGCAAGCTTGGAATCGCTCGTTTAGACGAACTTGCCGCAGCCGCAAGTTTGGGACTCGACTCCAGGTCCCTTCCTCTTGACCCTCAGAATATGTTTAGCGTTGATAAAGATGAGCATGAGTTTGGCTCCGAAGCAGAACCGCTCAGAATCGTGTCCAAGATGGATGCGACAAAATCAACACCCTCAATGACTGAGCCCGCTAATGGTGCATCTGTCGTTGTACCTACCGCCTACTTCAACGCAGTTCAGCGGAAGTTCGCTGTTTACAAGCCTTTCGGGGAGGGCCACACGAGAGCCCTGACTCAGCCTCCATTGACGCTTCGTGCAGGTGACGTGGATTTAGACGGCTTCCCGGATCTACTTGTGCCTGTCCAAGCAACGGATGCGCCAAACAGTCCACCGCAGTTTGAAATCTGGCGTAGCGTACCATGCTCTATTTCCCTCGGATGCACTCAGGAGGCGGTGGCCCGTGGAAATATTCGAACCTATCAGCGGACCACCTTTTTGATGCCTGCGCACGACCCAGAGGCCATTCGCCCCATTTATGCGGCCGCTTTTGTAGATAACGACAACAGAGGGAGCCTTGATGTGCTCCTCTTGAACACACACTCAAACGAAAATGGAAAGGATGGAGCGCTGATGTACAAGAATAACCTGAATTATGATGCATACTTCCTTACAGTAATGGGCACAAATGGCGTTTGCCCCGCGTGGTGTTCACAGGGTCGAGAGTTCCCCAAGCCAAAGCCATATGGCTCAGCGCATCCAGGAGCAAGCTTCAAGTTCACTGTAACAGCCTTAAGTGGACGCAAGACTCCCGTTCAAGTTGCGCAGCTGCCCACTTCTGCCTACTTGCCCTTGAGTGCCCCCTACACACTTGTTGGCTTGGGTCGAACAAACAACTATGTAGAGCAATTCTTTGCAGGTTTCACGCTACCTCGTAACCACTATAACTTGTGGGTTGCGATGATTCCCAACTCGCAGCTCGTTGTGTTCCCGTACCCCGCTGGTTCCCCAGGTTCATGGTTGCTGGAGCTCTTCATGCTGCCGAGCACCAAACTGCTTTATGTCGGCATTGCGTATGCTGTCTCTCTCACTATTATTGGTGTCACAATCCTGATTCTGCACGTACGTGAACGCAGACAGGACAAGGCCGAACACGAGCGATATGCGCCCCTGTACCCATTCTCGTACTAAATCTAAATTTGTCCAATATACATCTACAAGTCCTGTGTTTCACGTGTATTTCATCCTGCCAACCAGCGTAAGTTGAACAACAGTAGCATTGGTGTCTACCCTGTTGGTAAGCCCTGGATTTTTCTGCAGATGGTTCCCACGCCGCTAGCACAAACATTGCTTTCTGGACCGGCCCAACTTGAGCGAACAGAGTTGGAAACGATGCTGACAGATTTTCTCGAAGTATATTTTTCACGTGTGAGACGGTGTGCGCGCTTATTTCGGATTTTATCGCATTAACAGCACCTTCAGATGGTTGAAGACTGCAAAAGAATCTCGCCACATCTCGCGTATTCCGATAAAATTTGCTGTAGAACGTAATTTCCAATTTTCGCGGTCTTGCTGGCACCTCGTGCAGTCCTTTGAGAAGTTAGTACGGGGCTATGAGAGGCAGATTCGAGGCAAACCGATTCAGACGCTTATGTTCAATCAAAATACGTTTTATTTGCACCAGGTGTCGCCTTGCACATCGAGTTCCGTGCTGGCTACCAGAATAGGTCACGTTCTCGTTGAACTGTCGAGGATGCTCCCAGCCCAGACATGACACTTCGTCACCATCTAACTAGCCCACCTTTAAATCATGTATTGTGTCTACTCTACCTGTATAGTCCAGTTAACATGTCCGAAATCGATTCCAAACTTGACGCCGAGCTCGCAGCTCAGGTGGATCAGTGGATCAAGTACGACCCCAACCCTGAGTCTCGCGCAGAGATCGAGGCTCTCAAGGCTGCGAATAACGTTGCAAAGCTTAAGGAGCTGTTCGTTCCCCGCATTGCTTTCGGTACTGCAGGTCTTCGATCCAAGATGGCATCCGGCTACAAGAATATGAACGAGCTGGTCATTCTTCAGACTTCTCAGGGCCTCTGCCGCTACATGGAGGCAACCTTCGGAAAGGATGTCGTACGTGAGCGTGGTATTGTCATCGGCTATGACGGCCGCTGGAACTCCAAGCGGTTTGCCGAGCTCACTGCAGCTGTGATGCTCTCCCAGGATGTTAAGGTGTACCTCTTCGATTCGATTGCCTGCACCCCTTACGTGCCCTTCGCGCTGACTCAGCTCAACTGCTGTGCGGGCGTAATGGTAACTGCATCGCACAACCCCAAGCAGGACAATGGTTTCAAGGTTTATTGGGAGAACGGCGCTCAGATTATTCCTCCTCAGGACGTCGGTATTGCCAGCTCGATTTTGGCCAACCTTGAGCTCTGGCCCAGCACTGTGGAGATCGCAAAGCAGATCTTCCCCAAGACCTCTCGCGACTCTCGTGCTCCTGGTTCAGCATTGCCTCCTCACAAGCTCTTGACCTGCACCCCTGAGTTCTCAGCTGACATCGCTCGCCGTTACAACGAAGAGGCAGTTCGTACGCTTGCCACCTCTCTGGACAAGAACTCTCAGGCAAAGACTAAGATCTGCTATACCGCCATGCACGGTGTGGGCCGCAAGTTTGTTCACTCTATTTTGGATGCCTTCAAGTTTGATCGCTCACAAGTCCTCGTCGAGACCAAGGAGCAGGTCGAGCCAGATCCCGAATTCAGCACCGTGACCTTCCCTAACCCTGAGGAAGGCAAGGGCGCGCTTGCGCTTGCGATTCAAGCTGCAGACGAGGGGGGTGCCGAGGTGATTCTCGCGAATGACCCAGACGCCGACCGTTTGGCGGTTGCTGTCAAGGACCAAGGCCAATGGGTGATGCTGACTGGTAACGAGATTGCAGCCCTCTTTGCTCAGTGGTGCTGGCTGCAGCGCAAGACATGGGCCCACACCAAGGATATCTCGGACGACAAGTTCGTGATGGTTGCCTCGACTGTGTCCTCCAAGCATCTGAAGGCCATGGCCAAGACCGAGGGTTTCCAGTTCCGTGACACGCTCACTGGCTTCAAGTGGATCGGTAATGAGATGCTGAAGGCAAGGAATGAGGGCTACGCGCCACTGTTCGCCTTCGAAGTAGAGATTGGCTTCCTCCCCGGCATTATGACTGCTGATAAGGACGGTGTGCGCTCGCTCGCAGTCATGACCGAAATGGTCCAGTACTACAGCTCGATCGGCTCCAGTCTTAAGGAGCAGTTGGCAAACTTCTACAACAAGTACGGACACTTCAAGATGGTCAACTCGTACTTCTTCTGTGACAAGACCGAGAAGCTTGAAGCGGTTTTCTCAGCTCTGCGTAACTGGCCAGGTGAGAATGCGGACGGCTACCCTACATCCTGTGGTAAGTACAAGATTGCATCCGTTCGAGACATCAGCGAGGGCTACGATAGTGCATACGAGGACAAACGCTGCCGATTGCCTCAGATGCGTGATTCGTACATGATTACTTTCACCTTCGAGAACGGCGCTACGGCCACGATGCGCAACTCAGGAACCGAGCCCAAGCTCAAGTACTACGTTGAGTGCAGTGCACCTAACCCAGCTGACGCGCAAGCGCTCTTGGACGACATGACCACCGAGCTTATCGAGAACTTCATGAAGCCTCAGCAGTACGGCTTGATCCCCAAGAAGGTGGATTAAGCCAAGTAAAGCGCGGCCGTGAGTCGTAAAGCGTATCGTAAAGTCGCATATTGAGCATAAAGAGGATTATTCATATTTCTGTGGAGGTATTGCTGGGATTCCCCTGCGAAAAGCGTCGAGAACTAGTCAGTCTAGTTCAGGTCCAGGCTCTGGAGCCTGTCAATGAGCGGTATATCACTTGGCCCGCAGAGTACTAAGCACTATCACGACAAGCATTTGCAATGTTACGGCAGTACTGACGTTGATCTTACATTTACAACTCGTGGATTCGATGTATTGCTGACGAAACAGCCGGCACTTGTGATCCCAGCGTATTGTCGCCTAGGGTTCGAAAAAGTAGAGCGGATTTGTCAAGCGTATTTGAGCGGATACGCGCATCTCGATAGTGAGATAACCACGCACATAGATACCCTATCGCACGTGCTGCAGGCATCCCCCTGAGGAGCGACAAGTTAGAGTGTAGTGTAGTGGTGGTGTACACATGTGTAACGGAATGCAGATGCAGATGATGATCTCCAGAGCATTATATTATATAGTAAGCGTAAGTGGGTGTATAGTCCTAGTCTCAAGCACTAGAATACAATAGAATATAATACACTATAATATATTAGAATAGAATAGAATAGAATAGAATAGAATAGAATAGAATAGAATAGAATAGAATAGAATAGAATAGAATAGAATAGAATAGAATAGAATAGAATAGAATAGAATAGAATAGAATAGAATAG